>Ga0116185_1000989_pt1 | contig 30167 bp, 27 predicted proteins | sample AD_JPNNA7_MetaG_FD_89754 | JGI IMG/M metagenome (GOLD analysis project Ga0116185, IMG submission 89754) | Active sludge microbial communities of municipal wastewater-treating anaerobic digesters from Japan - AD_JPNNA7_MetaG | ecosystem: Engineered > Bioreactor > Anaerobic > Digestate | place...
ATCGTTTGACTGTAAGGAGGGACGCAGGAGTGAAGGTTAGCCACCTGGTGGATTAGGTGGTCTAAGTAAGTAGACTGAAAGTGCAGGCAAATCCGCACTTTCTTAAGGTCGAGATACGAACGGGATGGCTTTGCCAACAAACTAACCGTAATCATACTGCCGAGAAAATCTTCGTACAGAAGAGTTTTATCAGTTCGTACCGCAAACCGACACAGGTAGATGGGAAGAGTATTCTAAGGTGCTCGAGTGAGCCGTGGTTAAGGAACTCGGCAAATTAACCCCGTAACTTCGGGAAAAGGGGTGCCTCAAGTAAGTGAAATTATTTCTAACGTAGCTGAAAGAGGCCGCAGTGAAATGACCCAAGCGACTGTTTAACAAAAACATATGTCTCTGCGAAGTCAATCAAGACGATGTATAGGGACTGACACCTGCCCGGTGCTGGAAGGTTAAGAGGAGTGGTCAGCGCAAGCGAAGCTATGAATCGAAGCCCCAGTAAACGGCGGCCGTAACTATAACGGTCCTAAGGTAGCGAAATTCCTTGTCGGGTAAGTTCCGACCTGCACGAATGGTGTAACGATTTGGGTACTGTCTCAACCACGGGCTCGGTGAAATTGTGGTACCGGTGAAGACGCCGGTTACCCGCATATGGACGGAGAGACCCCGTGCACCTTTACTGCACCCTAATATTGGGTTCGGGTAAGGCATGTGTAGAATAGGTGGGAGGCTTTGAAGCCGGAGCGCTAGCTTCGGTGGAGCCAACTGTGAAATACCACCCTTGTTTTATTTGGATTCTAACCTCAGCCCTTGAATCAGGGTTAGGAACAGTGTTAGGCGGGTAGTTTGACTGGGGCGGTCGCCTCCTAAAATGTAACGGAGGCTCTCAATGGTTCCCTCAGCATGGTTGGTAATCATGCGGCGAGTGTAAAGGCAAAAGGGAGCTTAACTGCGAGACTTACAAGTCGAGCAGGTGCGAAAGCAGGACTTAGTGATCCGACGGCTGCGAGTGGAAGTGCCGTCGCTCAAAGGATAAAAGGTACGCCGGGGATAACAGGCTGATCTTACCCAAGAGTTCATATCGACGGTAAGGTTTGGCACCTCGATGTCGGCTCATCGCATCCTGGGGCTGAAGAAGGTCCCAAGGGTTTGGCTGTTCGCCAATTAAAGCGGTACGTGAGCTGGGTTCAGAACGTCGTGAGACAGTTCGGTCCCTATCCTATGCGGGCGCAGGATACTTGAGAAGGGTCGCTTCTAGTACGAGAGGGCCGAAGTGAACGTATCTCTAGTGCACCAATTGTCACGCCAGTGGCATAGTTGGGTAGCTATATACGGTAGTGATAAGCGCTGAAAGCATCTAAGCGCGAAGCATGCTTCAAGATTAGGTATCCCTCCTGATTTATCAGGACTGAAGACTCCTCGGAGATGACGAGGTTGATAGGCTATAGGTGTAAGTGCAGCAATGTATTTAGCCGAGTAGTACTAATAGGTCGTGAGGCTTATCCATTTAAATTTATAAATACAGTTAGATTTCTCTCTTACAGGCTCACTCTTTCAATATTTTTTTAGTTTAAATTTTGGTGACTATAGCCCGGGTGATACACCTCTTCCCATTCCGAACAGAGAAGTTAAGACCCGGTACGCCGATGGTACTGCATGCGCAGGTGTGTGGGAGAGTAGGTAGTCGCCAGCTTTTATTTTAACCCCGTTCGCTTTGCGCTCGGGGTTTTTTATTCAAATTACAAAGCAATCCCTCTTGTAACTTAAGTCATTTTTTAAGATTTTATATTTGAAGTAAATAAACATTACTCAAATGAAGATTCCAACTCGGTTCCGTACTTTGCTTGCTCTTGCGATTTTATTATCGTCTTACCAGACATTTTCCCAAACTTATATATTAGCCGTAAAGGTTTGTAATGCAAACCAGTACTAAAAAAGAAGTTTCAAACAGAGTGATGCAGGGTATAGTTGATTCTCTAATCAATATAAAATTTGATATGAATATATTTCTTGAAGGTATTCCTTATGATCTGGAATATCTTAAAAACAGGCATGAACGGATTGAGTGGTGGGTCTATTGTAAAATTATCTCAAACCTGAGACCTTACTTCACACAAACAGACTTTGAAATGATGAACAGGCATATGGTAAGTCAGGGAAAATATTTCGAAGGTGTGCTCTTTGGATTTTTTTTGTTTGGCTCAAACAGACTTGCAAGATTATTTCACAATCAAATCTGGAAACTCGGCGAGTTTACTTTCAGTAATATAAAACGGAAAACCGAGTTCCTCGAAAAGAATAAAATGAAAATTTATGCAATTTTAGATGAAGGTTATGAATTTCCTGTAGAGTTTGCATATTTCACTAAAGGAGCCTGGGATGAATTTACATTAATAGTCGGTAGAAAAGGTTTTAAAGTAGACTTCACCGTTAGTAAGCAGTTAATAACTTTTATTGTTGCCTGGGATAAAGAAGGATTTTTTTTCAGAATATCAAGAGTAATCCAATAGTTCTTTAATATAAAAAAAGTGCTTTTTGAAGTTACCGACACTCACAGCGAACTGCAGCAGCAATATAATAAGCTGCAGGAATCCAAATGGAAACTGGAGAAGCAAACAACGCAACTTAAAACCGCCTACGAAGTTTCAACATCCATCAGGCAGATACTTCATATAAACGATACACTTAACGCAATTACAAATACACTCGTGAAGGAAACGGGCTTTTTCGCCGTTCAGATTAAATTATTCAAAGATATTGATGACAATGATATTGAGATTGATGTGAAATCAGGTACCATCAATGAATTCACCACTCCTGTACATCGTGAGATAATTGTAAATGATAAACATATGGGAAATATGATCTTATATCCCAGCCTGCAGACGGATTACAGTGATGTAAATGATTTAGTTGATTATCTTATGCCTGTAATTAACATAGTAATATACAATGCTCTTGTTCTCCGGGCGATAGTTGATTACCGGGATAACCTGAAACAAAAAGTATCCGACCGTACTTTTGAATTACAGGCTGCAAGTGAAAAGCTCGCTGAAACAAATGAAATGTTAAGACAAGCACAAAAAATTCAGAGCAACTTCTTCGCAAATATCTCTCACGAATTTCACACACCACTGACACAGATACTTGGTCCCGCAAAAAATATTTTAGAAAGTACGCAAGAGCCTAAGACAAAACAGAACGTAAGCCTGATAAAAAGAAACGCCGGAAGATTATTGGGGTTGGTAAACCAGCTACTGGATATTTCAAAGATTGAATCAGGAAATATGAAACTTCAGACAACTCCGATGAATATAATTCCTTTGCTTAAAGCATTGGTCTTGTCATTTTCTTCATATGCTGAAAGAAAAAGGATTAATCTCAACTTTAATTCTGCAGAAGATGAAATAATTGTTTACCTGGATAAGGAGAAGTTTGAAAAAATTATTACCAACATACTTTCAAATGCTTTTAAGTTTACACCTGAAGGTGGTAAGGTTTCCATAGAGATTGAACCCACCCCTAAATCCCCTCCGGAAGAGGGGACTTTAAGAGAAGTCATTTCCCCTCCCTGGAGGGGAACGGAAGGGGTGGGTCAGGAAAGTAAATATGTTAATATCCATATAAATGATACAGGAATTGGTATTCCGGCAGACAGGATTGAAAAATTATTTGACCGTTTTTATCAGGTAGACGGCAGTCATACAAGAGAACATGAAGGAAGTGGAATCGGGTTATCACTTACAAAAGAATTGGTGGAGCTTCACAAAGGAAAAATATCAGTTGCAAGTGAACCGGGAAAAGGATCGACATTTACTGTCAGTCTTCCTTTAGGTAAGGAACATCTATTACCGGAGGAGATTTGCGAAGTAGATTATGAGTGTGAGAAACATGAAGAGAAAGAAATTTATCTGAAGCCGGCTGAAGAATTAATTACAGATATTCGAAATGACCAGATAGCAGAAGCTAATTCAGATGAAAAACCTGTTTTACTCATCATTGAAGATAACTCAGATGTTAGAACATATGTCAAAGAAAATCTTAAAACGGATTACAAAATTCTGGAAGCTGTGGATGGTGAAGACGGCTGGAATAAGGCTGTTGAACAAATACCTGATTTAATTGTAAGTGATGTAATGATACCGAAGATGGATGGAGTTAAACTTTGCGGGAAATTAAAAACAGATGAAAGAACGAGTCATATCCCGGTAATTCTGTTGACTGCAAAAGCAGCAAAGGAAGATAAGCTGGCAGGATTTGAAACCGGAGCCGATGAATATCTGATGAAACCATTCGACACTGACGAATTGAAATCTAGGATTAAAAATCTCATTGAACAAAGAAAGAGACTTCAAGAGCATTTTAGAATAAAAGGTCTTGAAGGAATTGATCAGCAGAAAATAATATCTGTTGATAAAATGTTTTTGAAAAAGAGTTTAGAATTAATTAATCAACATATTTCTGATTCATCATTCAGTGTGGAAATGCTTGCTGAAGAATTAGCCATTAGCCATTCAGGGTTGCAGAAGAAAATTCATTCATTGATTGGAGAAATACCCGGAGACTTGATTAGAAGAGTAAGACTTTACAAAGCTGCGGAACTGATAAGACAAAAATTCGGAAATCTTTCAGAAGTTGCTCTTGAAGTTGGTTATAACAATCCCGCTCATTTTTCAGAAGCATTCAAAAGACAATATGGAGTTTCCCCATCGCAATACCAGCAGGATAATAAAACCCCGTAAGATTTTTACAATAATATGACCTCTACGAGGTCAACAACGAAAATAATTCTGTAAAAAACATCCTAGATGTTTTATGTTTGTAGAAAAATATTCCAATTCAGACATGATCCTCGTAGAGGATCAATAAAAGGAGGTTAATTTGAAACCAGGTGCATTCACACAATTATATGTTCATTTAGTTTTTGCAGTGAAATACCGCGAGAGATTGTTAACCAAAGAAATACGTGATGAATTATTCAAATATATCAGCGGCATCATATCCAATCGTAAACACAAAGTAATAATAATAAATGGGATGACTGATCATATACATATTCTGATTGGATTAAATCCCAATGATAAAATATCTGATCTGGTTGCTTGTGTAAAAAGAGAATCATCATCATTTGTAAATGAAAAGAAATTTTTTCGTGGCAAATTCCATTGGCAGGATGGATATGGAGCTTTTTCATATAGTCGATCACAGTTAGACGTTATCTATAAATACTTAGCAAATCAGGAAGCACATCATAAGAAGAGTACGTTCCGTGAAGAATATGTTGAGTTATTGATGAGGTTTGAAATCAAATTTGAAGAGAAGTATTTATTTGATTTTTTTGAATGATTGATTGTAGTTAATTCTCTTTATTAATCCTCTACCTCCGAAGGAATCCCTTTTGGAGAGGATTAACAGTGGTGTGTGCTAATTGTTTTGCAGATATTTGACCTCTACAAGGTTAACGAATAAATAATTTTTGTATAATATTTTATCTTGCACATTGATAAACATAGTAGATTTTTTATAATTGTAATTAAAAATGAACCAACCCAGACAAGATCATCGTAGATGATCAATAAAGGTAAAATTCACCTAAAATTCACCAACAGTTACCAATCACCAAATTATTTTAACTACGATTTACTAAAAAGCGGAAGTTTTTTACTAAAATCTGGTAGATATCTCATCTTAAAAACCTTACCATACACAGGTAAAGTTATTTTTACTAATTCTCATAATCCCAAAAAACAAAATGCTAAATCATAATAAATCCGGATTTGAAAACGACTTTGAACCGACGGAATTTTATTTAAGTCCTAATTACCCTAATCCGTTTAAGGAAAAGACAGCAATTAAGTACTGTGTTGCATATGAAACACGAGTGCAGATTACAGTGTACAATCACGATGGTGATGTAGTAGAAAAACTGGTTGACGAAGTCAAGAAGCCGGGCACATACGTAATTGAATTCTCTGCTGTCAGATCTCATTCAGGCGAGATTCGGAATCTATCTCTGGGATACTATTGTTACTGTATGATCGCCGGAGATTTTACAAGCGAAAAACTATGGTTATGTATAAACAACTTATCAGGGAGCATGAATATGAAATCTTTATTGCAGTTTCTATGGTAAATGTTAATTGTAGAAATGGTTACCGGATTTTTACGAAATAAAAAAACCTCTCCCTTGATCCCTCTCCTTAGTAAGGAGAGGGAAAGAGGGTGAGGACTTATTCTCTGAAAATATAATGGTTCTCTAATTAATTATTTAACAACCATAAATAGGAGGTTATTATGGAAAAGTTACAACTGTATTTCTCATTGTTCTTTTATTACTACTAATTAGTAATTCATTTCCTCAGAATGAGCCATTGCTGAGCTTTGCAGGACAAGGAACTATTAATAATCCTGCTTCTGAGTTCTATGTGATATATGATCAAATGAATTATCCTGGCACAAACTCAATCACATCACAAAACTTTGAAACCAGCCTGGATAATTATGATAGCTTTGCTGCAGATGATTTTGCATTGATGGATATGACCTGGAACATTGAATCAATTGATGTTTTAGGCACTTACTTTAATGGAACAGGTCCGGCAAATTCTGTGAATGTGTGGATTTATAATTGTAACGGCTCTGGTGGTTTACCTATAGATATAGTCTACAGTGCCCTAAATGTTGTACCGTCACTCCAGTTGAGTTAACAGCTTTTACCGCAGAAGCAATTGGTAATAAAGTTGAGCTTAACTGGACAGCAGCTACTGAAACCAATAACAGCGAATTTGAGATTCTTCGCGGAGTTTATCCCGCAGTAAGCGGGACCCAGAATGACAGCGAATGGAAGACAGTTGGATTTGTAGCTGGTTTTGGAACAACAACAGAGCCTAAAACTTATAGCTTTACAGATTCAGAAGTATCAGCAGGGAAATACATTTACCGCTTAAAGCAAATTGATTTTGATGGCAGTTTTGAGTATTCACCCGAAGTTGAAGTAGAAGTATTTGCACCGTTAACATTCAGTCTTGAACAAAACTATCCAAATCCTTTTAATCCAAATACAACAATAAAGTATTCTACTCCAGAAAAATCTTTTATAAAAATATTTTTGTATGATGTCAAAGGGGAGAAAGTTGTTGATTTAATAAATGAAGAAAAAGAAGCCGGCATATACACATTTGAACTTAACAGCAAAAATTTGTCATCAGGAGTTTATCTATATAGGATGACTTCTTCTAATGGATATAACTTATCTAAAAAACTTATTATTTTAAAATAATCAGAAGAGGTTCTTATGAAACACTTTCTACTTTTTGTTTTATTTCTTTTTCTCTGTAACAGACTTACAGAAGCACAGCAAATACTAACATTTGCAGACCCGCCACGACCAGAAAATGTTATAGTTGTTTACAAAGCACCAGCTTCAAAAGACGATACAGTTTCATTTTCTCTCTTTCTCTAACCAGGCTAATACAATTCTCAGTTTTCCATAGCTTATATCTTGCGGTACAATTTCTTTAATGCTGCTTAGTCTGATATCTACCAAATCCTGCGAAAAATATTCAGCTATTTTTTTTGCTTCAATCATTGACATTACTTCATCAATTCGAATTAAATCTTGCTTAATTGCTCGTGCGATATGTCCTTCGATAGTGCTGACCACCAGATTTCGTTCAACAGCAACTTGCTCTATACTTTTCCCTTGTTTAAAAAGTTTTACGGTTTCTTGCACTGTATCAGTCTTTAAAGATTTATCTTTTGTATAAGAGCTTTTTATAACTGAGCCTGTTTCAACTGATGGCAGTCTTAAATTATTCTTATTCTTTAAATATTCTTCAAGTATAAATCCATTCTTACAATATTGGAGGCTGCTCAGAACATCTGAGAGAATAATATTAATTTCATTAAGAAGTTTATCAGCTTTTCTTGAGAGTTTCTTTGTTTGCACTTTCAAAGGATGATTGTTGAATGAATTTTTCCATAATTCAATTTCATTGGAGAAATAATGAGCCGCATCTTTAATCCTTTTCTGAAGCTGATCATTTCTTTCCACATCCGGGTTGCCGCTGCTGATTCGGTTTAGTATCTCTTTAAATTTTTCAAGAGTTTCATAAATTCTTCTCTGCTTATTCATCAATTCTTCAAACCAGGATAATGATTCAGCAGGAAGATCAGATTGATTCTCTTCAAGGAATTCTTTCAGGTCTTTTAGTGTGTAATACCACTTTTCCAAAGTAAAAATATTTTGAAGTTCCTGAAGGATATAATTCTGTCGTGCTTCAATAAATCGTTTATGCAAATTTATTCTTTTAATCTTGCTCTGCCATTCATTAGGTTCTCTGTGCGAAATAAGTGAGGATTTTTTTACAGGTGCAGAAAGTACAAGCCCCTCTAAAGATGTACATCTGCTCAAAGCAACATAAACCTGTCCGGCTGCAAAAGCTCTTTCAGCATTGATAATAACTTTATCAAAAGTTAATCCCTGACTTTTATGAATTGTAATTGCCCAGGCAAGTCTGAGCGGATATTGAATAAAACTTCCCAATACTTCTTCCTTAATTTCACGGGTTTCAGGATCAACTTTGAACCTGATGTTCTGCCATTCAGATTTTTTAACTATGATGTTCTGCTGATCTTCTTTACAGAATACTTTTATGCCGTCCCAATCAAGCTCTATAACTGTACCGATCTTTCCGTTAAAATATTGCCTTCCTTCAGTATCATTTTTCAGGAACATTACCTGTGCGCCTTTTTTCAGGACTAATTCCTTTTCCGCAGGTAAAATATTCTCCGGGAATTCATCGGTTATTTCAGCATTAAAGATATATTCACGTGAAGATAGATTTTTTAATTTTATTTTGTTTATTTCATCGGCTTGATAGTTATGAGTAGTAAGTGTTATAAATCCTTCACCTTCCTCCTGAGTAAAATTCCTTATAAGTCTGGAATTTAACAGATTAAATTTTTCCTCTGAGATATCATTATTTCTTATTCCATTTAAAATCCCGATGAAGCTGTCATCCCTTTGACGATATATGTTTTTCAGTTCAATTAAAACCGGAACATTTTCGCTAAGCACAATACTATCAAAGAAAAAAATGGAAGAATAATATTCATTCAATATTTCCCATTCTTCATTTTTAACAACCGGTGGAAGCTGATTAAGATCACCAATAAATAAAATTTGAACTCCACCAAATGGTTCTTCAGGTTTTCGTTTTATGTAACGAAGAATTATATCAATCGCATCAACTATATAAGAAGCGAGCATACTTGCTTCATCAATTATGAGCAGTTCCATACTGCTTAGTAAATTTAATTTTTCTTTGCTGTAATGAATTCTGGAAAGTAAAGGATGATTCTTAACTGTATCTTTACTTAGATTAAAGGTTTCCGGGCGTGGAAGTATTATTCCAAGCGGCAGTTGAAATAATGAGTGAAGTGTAACACCCTGTGCATTAACTGCGGCTACTCCGGTTGGCGCAGCAACTAACATCTTTTTTATTGAATTTTTTCGAAGATATTTGAGGAAGGTAGTTTTTCCTGTTCCTGCTCTGCCGGTAAGGAAAATATTCTGATTTGTTTCGGTAATGAAACGATAAGCCAGATCAAATTCTTCTGTGCGGTCTATTTTCATATTGAAATTCTTTTTCCATTGAACATAAAGATATAATTAATGCATATCTGTCCAAAATAATTTTAGTTCAGAAAATAAGTAATCAGATCGATAAGATTTTAGAAAAATAAATTTTCATAACAAAATTTCTTCACTTTATTATTGTATGAGAAACCCTGATAGTCAAAAATAAAAAACAATATCTCATTTGTTGCTTTATAAAGGGATTAAATTCCAATAAAAATTGAATTCGTTAAAAAATAATTATCCCGGTTTTTACAGTATTCCAAATTTTTTCTGGAGAGAATTGCGTTGCTAATTGATTCGCTAATTAAGGAAGCTAAATATTCTTTCTGCTTATATAGGAGAACATAGTACTCGTACACATATTTTCATTCCTTTAGCCAAGCCAGAAGGACCTGGTATGCCAATGTTTATGCATTCGCAGGTGTGCGGGAGATTAAGCAATCGTCAGGAATCATTTTAATCCAGATCTTTGATTAGGATTATTTTTGTTTTATCTAATTTTTTATATCTTTATTTAGTTGATTAGGTTTGATGGTATAAATTAGAACCTGGTTGAAATTTCTCTAATGTAAATAAGAATAGTTTTTTTATACTTTTCATTTATTGATAATATCTAAAACTAACCTTAATTCTTTTTAATGAATATTTTTTTCGATTTAGGATTTATATGAAAAAAAGTTTAAATAATTTTTATTATGTACTCGTATTTATTCTGTTTGGAATTCAAGAGTCTTTCGCAGCAAATGAATCTGATTTTCCTCCTTCGCATTATGATGTTGTTGCATTGTTTCTTATTACCGTAATTGTTTTAAGCTTTATTGCACTAATTTATTATGAAGGAAAAGATTCAAAATCTGAAAAACATGTTTTAGAATCAGCTTCTGTTGTAGCTGAAGATGAACATTTGTTAAAAAACAGAAATGAGGATGTAAAAGAGTTAGTTAATAATGTTCCCTCATGGTTTATGTGGTTGTTTTATGTTACAATATTTGCAGCAGTTGCTCTTTTAATTGATTACCATGTTCAAAACGTAAGTCAAACTCAAACTGGTAATAGTCAGACTGAAGTAAAACAAGCCGGAACTGATAAAGGAACGGGAAATTCTGGTGGAACATTAAATGAAAATACAGCTACTTTGCTAACCGATCCTTCATCATTGAATTTTGGGAAACAGATTTTTGATGCAAATTGTGTTGCTTGTCATGCTAATGATGGAGGTGGTTTAATCGGACCAAATCTTACTGATGATTATTGGATACATGGTGGCGGAATTAAAAATGTTTTTTCTGTTACTAAGTACGGAGTTCCTGAAAAAGGAATGATTTCCTGGCAGAGTATTTTAAGTCCAAAACAGATTCAGGAAGTTGCCAGTTATGTTATTTCTTTGCACGGAAAGCAAACTGCAAATCCGAAACAACCTGAAGGCAAAGTCTGGAAAGAATCTGAATAAATTAAGATGTTTGTTAAAAGAATTTTGTTGCAGACATTTCTTGATAGATAAAATTCTTATCAAAATATTTTGAATTATTTTTAATTGCATCTATAAGGATGCAATTTTTTTAATTTTTACTTTTTCAATATCTATTTGAATTAAAATCCTTTAAGTTAATTTTTGCTTAAATACATCTTGATTTGTTTTAATTACTTGTAATTGTGTATCCACTCTTTTAATCCTGACCTTAGAAATAATTCTTTTTATATTTGTTATAACATTTAGATTCATTTTATGCGTAGTTGGAAAAAAATCCTGATTGGTCTGTCGATCTCTTTTGTAATTATTTTCATTGTAGCCGGTGCCATATTTTATAATATGCTTTCTTCTTCGCTGCCTGATTATAATGGCAGAATAACTTCTTCAAAAATCATCTCTGACATTGAAATTTATAGAGATAGTTTTGCTGTTCCATATATTTTAGCGGAAAGTGATAATGATGCTGCTTTTGCTCTAGGATATCTTCACGCTCAGGAAAGACTTTTTACAATGGATTTTATCAGAAGAGCAGGAGAAGGCAGGCTAAGTGAAATTCTAGGTGAAGAAGCAATTCCTTTTGATAATATGTTCAGAACTGTTGGTATTAAAAGAAATATTTTAAAAAACTATTCAAAGTTTGATCCTTCGGTTATCTCATTACTTCAATCTTATTCAAATGGAGTTAATGCATATATTGAAGAGCGAAAAGGTAATTATTCAATTGAGTTTGATGTGCTTGGTTATCAACCTGAAAAATGGAAGCCGATGCACAGCTTAATTGTAATTAAAATGATGGCGTGGGAATTAAATATCAGCTGGTGGACTGATGTTACTTTTTCTGAATTAATCCAAAAGCTTGGCGAAAAAAAGGCAATGGAAATATTACCTGATTATCCTGAGAATGCGCCAACGATTATTGCAGAGAATTTTAAGTATTTACCTTTAATTAATTCATCGCTTGTAGAAACAGATCAAGCATTCAGAAAATTTATCGGATGGACAGGAACACATCTTGGTTCTAATAATTGGGTTGTTAATGCCAACAAATCGAAATCCGGAAAACCGATTATCGCTAATGATCCGCATCTTGCTTTCAGTGCACCTGGAAAATGGTATGCTGCAACTATCAATTCCAAAGAAGGTTGGAAAGCTTCCGGTGTTACTTTACCGGGAGTTCCGGGTATAGTGATTGGTAAGGGAGAAAATATTTCCTGGGTACTTACTAATGTAATGAATGATGATTCAGATTTTTATGTTGAAAAACTTGATTCTTCTAAAACAAAATATTTTTTAAATGGCGAATGGAAAGATCTTAAGATTATTAAAGACACGATTAAAGTAAAAAGTAAAAAAGATCAGGTTATTGAAATTAGAGAGACTCACAGAGGACCAATTATATCTGATATCCATCCGTTTAATTTTGTTTATAATAAATCTGAGTTAAAATCTCCGTCGATAAGTATGAAATGGTCAGGCAATGAATTTAGTGATGAAATGCTTGGTTTCTATAAAATCAATAAAGCAAAAAATTGGAATCAATTTAGAGAAGGTGTAAAATATTTTGGAATTCCCGGACAAAATTTTGTTTATGCAGACACATCTGGTAATATCGGGTATATTATGGGCGCAAGAATTCCGCTGCGAAAAAACAATAATCCAACTTTAGTGTTTGATGGAACGACTACCGTAAATGATTGGCAAGGCTTTGTTCCTATAGAAGAGATCCCTGTTGTATTAAATCCAAAAGAAAATTTTATTGCTTCTGCAAATAACAAAACATTAAGAAATTTTAAATATCACATATCAAATTTATGGGAGCCATCATCTCGAATTGATAGAATTCGTGAACTGCTGACTTCAAAGGAAAAACATTCCGCAGAAGATTTTAAAGAATATCAGATGGATATGACATCACCTTATGCAAAGTTGATAACTTCCCATATCTTAAAAGCATTTGATGGAATTAAAATAAATGATAAAAATCTTAAAACAGCACTTGAATTATTAAATGAATGGGATTATGAATTAAATAAACAAAGTCAAACTCCAGCCATATATATTTTAACTTTAAAATATTTACTGCACAATATTTACTATGATGAACTTGGCGAAGATTTATTTAATCGTTTTGTATTTCTTGCAAATGTTCCATACAGAAGTTTATTACAAGTTTTAGAGAAACCTGAATCAGATATTTTTGATGATATAAATACACCTAAAAGAGAAACTAAAAATGAAATTATCAGAAAAAGTCTTTCAGATGCATTAACATATCTCGAAGAAAATCTTGGGAAAGATTTAACTAACTGGCAATGGGGCAGGTTGCATTCAGTAACATTCAAACATGCATTCAGCGGTAATTTCAATTTGTTAGATAAATATATAAATATTGGTCCTTATGAAATCGGCGGCGATGGAACGACTATAAATAATACAGAATATTCATTCGCAGAAAGTATAGAAAAATATTCTATGTTCAGGCATAATGAATTTGATAATATTCTAGGTCCATCGATGCGATACATTTATGATTTTGCAAAACCTGATGAATATTATCTTATCTTATCAACCGGACAATCAGGTAATGTGATGAGTGATAATTATCGTGATCAGACACCATATTGGTTAAAAGGTAAATATATGTTGGTTAGAACTGATGAATCATCTATAAGAAAAAATAAAAACTTATTAATCATAAAGCATAAGTAATAAGTATTATCATCAAATAGCAAAGTATTATTATATTAGTTTATTGTAATAAATAAATTGAGTTTAAATGAAAGTTATAGAACATCTAAATAATGCAACGAATCCTTTAATCAGTTTTGAATTAATTCCTCCTAAAAGAGGCGGAGATATACGAGGATTATTATCGGTAATTGATGATATCGCAAAATATAATCCGCCGTATATTGATATTACTTCTCACGCTGCAGAAGTTTTTTATGAAGAAACTCCGACAGGTATTAAGAAAAAAGTAAAGCGTAAAAGACCAGGCACACTTGGTATTTGTGCACTGATACAAAACAAATACAATATTGATGCTGTTCCGCATGTGTTATCGAAAGGATTTACAAGAGAAGAAACTGAGGATTTCCTGATAGAGCTTAATTATTTACAAATCCAGAATGTTCTTGCAATCAGAGGAGATGATTCAGGATATGAAAAACCAATTCCGGAAGGGAAAAGTAAAAATCCTCATGCAGTTGATCTTGTTAAGCAAATAATTAATATGAATAATGGTAAATATCTTGAAGACAGTTTACTTGATGCAAAACCAACTGATTTTTGTATAGGAGTCGGAGGTTATCCTGAAAAACATTTTGAAGCTCCGAATCTTAAGACAGATATAAAGTATGTTAAGGAAAAAGTGGACGCCGGTGCCGAGTATATTGTTACACAAATGTTTTATGATAATAAATATTATTTCAATTATGTTGATATGTGCAGAGAAATAGGAATTGATGTTCCGATAATTCCGGGACTTAAAGTATTAACCTCGCGTGCACATTTAACTTCAGTTCCAAAAAACTTTTTTCTTAATATCCCCGATGAACTTTCTGACGAAGTTATGGCAGCAAAACCTGAACACGTTCTGGATATTGGTGTTGAATGGGCAGTAAAACAGGTTGAAGAATTATTGAATAGAAATGTAAAAAGCATTCATTTTTATGTTATGCAAAATTCTAAACCAATTATAAAATTAATGGAACGATTAAAACTTTAATATAATGGTTGAACAATTATACAAAGGGAAAAAAGTAAAATGGGGAGTTGCCGGCTGCGGAAGGTTTGCTGAAAATAATTTTTTGCCGGCTTCAAAACTGTTAAGAAGAAGCAGTGTTGTATCGCTATATAGCAGAGATATAAGTCGTTCTAAAGCTCTTTCACAAAAATTCGGAGTTCAAAATTATTTTGATAATTACGATGAATTTCTAAAATCAGATATTAATGCTGTATTTGTTTCAAGCCCGAACGCACATCATTATGAACAGGTAATAAAAGCGGCAAAAGCTGGTAAAAATATTTTTTGTGAAAAACCTTTAGCTCTTTCTTCAGCGCAAGCAGAAGAAATGGTTAGAGTGTGTAAAGAAAACAATGTATTATTTTCGGTAAACTATATTTACAGATTTCATCCACTGATAAAAAAAGCGAAAGAACTGATACTCGATCAGAAACTTGGTAAGCTCGTTTCGATTGATATAAAATTTAATATTGATTTTCCACCTGATAATAATTTCAGATTTAAGAAAGAACTCAGCGGTGGTGGTGCATTAAGGGATATTGGTACACACGTATTGGATTTGCTAATTTATTTCGGCGGCGAAGTTGAAAGCATTGATGGCTTTATGGGGAATCTGATTTATAATAGTGAAGTTGATGATTTTGCAATCGGAACAGTAAAATTTAAAAAGAGCGGCTTCGGAACTTTTAATGTTTCATACAATAACAAGAAAGCTTTTAACAGAATTGAAATATTGTGTCATAAAGGAGCTATTGCAATAGATAATCTTATCGGGAGAAAAATTGCAGCGCCAAAACTTACAATCTTGCTGGAAGATGAAACTAGAAAAAGTTTTCGTAAGCGCGGAAACAAAATGCTGTATGTTCTTAAATCTGTTCAGAAATCTTTTTTAAAGAATGAAACTCCTTTTATAACCGGTGAAGAAGGTTTGATTAATCTTAGATTACTGGAAGAACTGGAAAGAAAATGTCTTCAAAGAAAAAGTTAGTTGAAATATGTCATAAGGTTTATGAAAAAGGTTTTGTTGCTGCTTATGATGGAAATATTTCCTGCAGAACGGAAGATAATACTTTTTTAATAACGCGTTCAGGAATTTGCAAAGGCGATGTAACAGAAAAAGATATTATTGAAATTGATTCGGATGGAAAGATATTAAAAGGTAAATCAAAAATTTCTACCGAACATAAGATACATCTTTATGCTTATAAAAACAGAAGTGATGTTAAGGCTGTTGTTCATTGTCATCCTGTTTATGCAACTGCTATTGCACTTTTGGGTAAAGGTTTAACTGAGCATTATCTTCCCGAAGTTATGTTAACCTTAGGAAAAATTCCTTTATGTAAATATTCTACTCCATCAACTGATGAAGTTCCGAAAAGTATGGAACCATATATACATTATTCCCGGGCTATGCTGTTGGAAAATCATGGTGCTGTAACTTTGGGTAAAACATTGGATGATGCTTATTATAAAATGGAAAAACTTGAACATTATTCCAAAATTCTTTTATTTGCAAAATTATCAGGTTTGCCAAGAAAACTTTCTAAAAAAAATATAAATGATATTTTGAAAATATCTGAAATCACATATGGAATTAAACCTGATAAAAGAAATATTTAGTTATAAAGTCTAATCGTTAAACAAAAGAAAGTTAACATAAATTTTTTAAGTATATGGATAAAAAATTAAAAGTATTATTACTGCTCGGCGGCACTTCACCTGAAAGAGAAGTATCAAAATCAACGGGTAAATCAGTCTATCAGGCTTTGTTAAATCTTAATTATGAAATTATTTTGCTTGATCCCGCTTATGGAATCAATCAGCCATTTGAAGCAGAAGATTATTTTAGCGAAGAAGATTTTGCAGAAATCTCAAATGATAATTATCTGGATGCAATAAATCTTATTTCACCATCTGAAATAAATGTAGCTTTTCTTGCACTTCACGGTAAATATGGTGAAGATGGTACAATACAATCTGTTTTAGAATTGAAAGGAATTAAATATACGGGCTCGAAAGTTTTATCAAGTGCACTTGCAATGGATAAAATAATGTCCAAAATTTTATTCGATGAATACAATGTACCAACACCCAAATATTTTCATTTCAGGAAAGATGAATTTACAACTGATGAAGTAAATGAAAAGATTGAAAGTACTTTTAAATATCCGGCGGTAGTTAAACCAAATGATCAGGGCTCAACAGTTGGATTAACAATCTGTAAATCCAGAGAACAGCTTTATGAAGCAATACGTTTAGCTTTTGAGTACTCAGACAGAATACTTGTTGAAGAATATATTCCTGGCAGGGAATTAACTGTTGCAGTGCTTGACGATAAAGCTTTACCTGTTTTAGAGATCAGGCCTAAACATGGCATTTATGATTACGAGTGTAAGTACACATCAGGTTTAAGTGAGTATATTGTTCCAGCAGAGATTCCTGATGATGTTAGTGAAAAGATGAAAGATATTGCAGTGCTTGCATGCAGATCATTAAGATGTGAAGTATATGCAAGGGTTGATTTTCGATTAAGTCCCGATAATAAAATATATACTCTTGAAGTAAACACATTGCCCGGAATGACATCATTAAGTCTCGTTCCTAAAATGGCAAAAGCTGTTAATATTTCGTTTGATCAGCTCGTTGATAAAATTATTTCATTAAGTCTGAAATGAAACTTTTTGAAAACAAAAAAATCAGATTTTATATTATTGTTACAGTGATTGTTTTAGGGGCTTTTTATCTTCTCTTTAACAGTTATGGAATAGTAAAATATATAAAAGTTAAAACTGAACTTGATGAATTAAATATAAGAATAGCGCAGCTTGAAGACGAAAATAAAAAGTTAGAAGCAGAGATTGATTCTTTAAAAAAAAACATACCTGCTAAAATTGAAAAGATTGCAAGAGAAAAATATGATATGATTAGACCAAAAGAGAAAAAGATAGAATTTAAAGCTGAAGAATAAACTGATATCAGGAATGAGCTTCGAAGAATAAAATGTAAATGAACAATAAATTAAAAATCCCATCTACTCCTCTAGCGGAAAGAATAAGACCGCAAACCATCGATGATTTTTATGGACAAAAACATTTACTTGGTTCAAGTAAACCAATCAGATTAATGATTGAAAACGATACACCTTCGTCATTTATTTTATGGGGACCGCCGGGAACAGGTAAAACAACAATAGCAAGAATAATAGCTAATCAAACCAAAGCAGAATTTTTTCAAATCAATGCTGTATCAAGTGGTGTGCGGGATATTCGTTCCGTTATTGAAATAGGAGCGCAAAATAAAAATTTTGGCAAGCGTACTATATTATTCATAGATGAAATTCACAGATTTAACAAAGCACAGCAGGATGCATTACTGCATTCAATAGAATCGGGTGTACTTATATTAATTGGTGCAACAACAGAAAATCCTTCTTTTGAAGTTATTCCTGCTCTTCGCTCACGAACAAGAGTTTTTGTTTTAGATGAATTATCCAGAGAAGAATTAGTAGAAATATTAAATTCCGCACTCACTAAAGATGAATTTCTCAAACAGCTTAATATTAAATCCATTGATGAAGATTATCTGATTTACCTTTCCGGCGGTGATGCCCGGATAATGTTAACAATTTTAGAAGCTGCGGTTGTTCAGGAACTGAATAAAGAAGAGATAATTCTAAACAAAGAAACTTTTGAAAATGTTGTTCAAAGAAAAAATATTCTTTACGATAAAGCCGGTGAAGAACATTATAATATTATTTCTGCTTTTATAAAAAGCATTCGAGGCAGTGATCCTGATGCTGCTTTATATTGGCTGGCACGAATGATTGAAGGAGGTGAAGATCCTTTATTTATTGCAAGAAGATTAATTATCCTGGCATCCGAAGATATTGGCAATGCATCTCCAAATGCATTAGTACTTGCTGAAGCAACTTTCAGTGCTGTAGAGAAGGTTGGTTTGCCCGAAGGAAGAATAATTCTTGCACAATGTGTAACCTATCTGGCTGCACAACCCAAAAGTAATGCATCTTATCTTGGAATTGAAAAAGCTTTGGAAGAGGTTAGAAAAAATCCTTTACTTTCTGTTCCAAAGCATTTAAGGAATGCGCCAACCAAACTTATGAAAGAAATCGGTTACAGTAAGAATTATAAATATGCCCATGATTTTAATAATCATTTTGTTGAAGAAAATTATTTTCCTGATGAAATGAAAAACAAACAGTTTTATTTTCCAACAGAAAATGGTCAAGAGAAGAAATTAAAGGAATGGTTAAAATTTTTGTGGAAAACAAAGAAGAAGTATTAATTAGAAGAAAATAAAATCACATTATCATAAACATCTTACCCGGCAGCTGTTTTACTAATCCCTTAAATTCCAACGAAAGTAAATTAACTAAACAATCAGATGTAGAAAGATCAGTTTTTTCTGCAATCTTATCTATGTGTAATGGTTCATTGAGAAGACAGTTTAAAATCTTTTCCTCAAAGATTGTTAAATCCTTTTGTTGTTTCGGAATATTTTTGCCAATTACCGGCTTTAGTTTCAGTTCTAATCCTGTTAATATATCCTCGGCACTTTTAATTAACTCAGCCTCACCTCTTTGGATTAACATATTTGTGCCCTCAGATTGTTTGATGCCGAGATTACCGGGAATAGCAAATACCTCACGGTTCTGATCCAATGCGAGTCTTGCAGTTTGCATTGCACCTCCCGTAATAGCTGTTTCTATTACAAGTGTTCCTAAAGATAAACCTGAAATAATTCTGTTTCGTCTGGGAAAATTTTCTGCATTTGGAATTGTGCCTGGCGGAAACTCAGAAATAATAACACCGCGTTCTTTTATTTCATTAAATAGTTTTTTGTTTTCAGAAGGATAAATAATATCTAATCCCGATCCTACTACTGCTATAGTTCTTCCTTGATTTTTTAAAGCAGAAGAATGTGCCACTGAATCAATACCTCTTGCTAATCCGCTTATGATTGTAATGTTTTGTTGAACCAAATCTGCAACAATTTTTTCCGTCTGAATTTTGCCATAATTGGTTGGCTGTCTTGTTCCAACAACAGCAATTGAGTATTTATCCATTTCATCAAAATTACCCATTAGGTATAAAATCAATGGTGGATCGTATATTTTTTTTAACAATTGAGGAAACTCATCATCCCAAACAGTTATAATTCTGCCGCCGATCTTCTCAAGAAGTTTTATTTCTTTTTCTAATGATTTTCTTATTGAATCTTTGTATGAAGAAGCTTTTCTGATTCTTGATGCTAGCTCTTTGCTGATGCCTTCTGTTTGCATCAGTTCAGAAATATTTGCTGCAAGTATATTGGAAATGTCTTTGAATTTAGCCAGAAGGTTTCTGACCTTCGCTGGTCCGATTCTATCAACAGAAAGTAAAAGGTATAAATCCGTCAGTTGATCAAAATTTAATCTGCCCAAATCAAATATTTATGGTTTTTAGATTACTGTTCAGTTTTAGCGATATCGCCACTTATTGTTTCGGATTTTTTTCTATATAAAATAGAAGCCGGAATAACTATAACGAAACCAAGAAATAAAAGTATTGGAGATACAACCAAAGAAGATGTGCTGTCCCAATTTCCCTGTCCCATAAAATAAAAGCCTAAGATTATTAGTAATAATCCAAGCCCGAAAAGTATATAGTTATTCTTTTCCCAATAAATATTAAATGGTGAAGGTAGTGATTTAGCAGCTGCTTTTACGTTCTTTTTCTTGACTTTTTTTGCCATAATAAATCCTTATTTAAAATAAAAACCCGGTGAGGGGGAATCACCGGGCCCGACTCGTTTACATCAAAGGGCAGGGGAGAACCCTCTGAAAAAGTCATTTGTAAAATAAATTGATAAATGTTAATTGTCAAGTATTATTTTATATTAATTATTTACTTATCTGATATACTATTTTTCTTATGGTATCAAATTGTAAATATGGATATTCTGCACGGATAGCATCAATTGCATCTCCGGCACTCAGTTTACTGGATCTAAGATATTTAAATTTTTTTCTTATTTGATAATCTCTAACGGCTTTTTCATCAATTAAACCGTGAGAATCAAGTAGATCATATATATCGTCGCTAATTAGCTCAGATAACGGATTTTCGATTTTTGCTTTTATTTCTCTCATCACATTTTCCTCCTAATAAATTAGTGATTGCGTTTACCTAGAGTTCTCGTATCAATTTATTATTATTTCACATCTCCATTATTTTGTTTTATTATATAACAAAAAACCGACCAGAGAAAATCCCTAAATCGGTTACTTTGCTACTCTGGTTAATTTTCTGACAATTTTAATATTTAGACGAACGAAAATTAAAATAGTAGCAAATCTTATTAAATTTTTCCTTTTTTTATTACTGATGTAAATATTGATAGAAATATCAATAAAGTCAAGGTTTTTTTTAAGTAAATATGACCGGGAAAGAGATCCTGTTTAATCACAGAAATTATGAACGAATGCTAAAAGATATTAACTCTTTTAATCACTTAAAATTTCTTTAACTTTGTTCATGAAATTTGATTTACTTTTTAAGGAGTCCAAAAATGATTAATAAAATAGTTCCTGCTATAAGAACTGAAAATATAACTTATGCAGTTAGAGATATTGTTGTTCTTGCAAATCAGGTTGCAAAGACAGGAAAAGAAATGTTATATCTTAATATCGGAGATCCGAATATTTATGATTTTGCGCCGCCCAAATATCTTGTGGATGCAACTTATCAGGCAATGTTAAAAAATTTAAACGGTTATGCTCCTTCATCCGGGATAAAAGAAGCAGTAGAAGCAATTGAAAAAGAAGCGGATCGAAAAGGTATTACCAATGTTCACGATATTTTTGTAACAACAGGTGCAAGTGAAGCAATTGATATTTGTTTAACTGCACTTGTTAATGATGGAGAAAACGTTCTTACTCCAACTCCGGGTTATCCACTTTACACTGCAATTGCAAGTAAACTGCAAATGATGGAAAATCCATATTATCTCAATGAATCAAATGGCTGGCTGCCCGATGTCGATGATATTAAATCAAAGATTAATGATAAAACAAGAGCTATCATTCTTATTAATCCAAATAATCCAACAGGTTCAATTTACACTGAGGAAAACCTAAGACAGATTATTGATCTGGCACTTAAACATAATTTGGTAATCTTCGCTGATGAGATCTATGATAAACTTTTATTCGATGGAAAGAAACAGATTTCTGTCGGCGCATTAAATAAGGATGTATCCTGTATTACTTTTGGCGGACTGTCAAAAAATTATATGGTTCCGGGTTTTAGAATTGGCTGGGGAATTGTCAGCGGAAGAAAAGAAGTTCTTGCTGATTATATTGAAGCAATCAATAAGATTCTTCGTGCCAGATTATCTGCAAACCATCCTGAACAATATGGAATTAAACCCTGCCTTGAAGGAAATCAGGATCATCTTGTTGAAGCGATGAAAAAATTATCCAGAAGAAGAGATTTAACAGTTGAAATGTTAAATGCAATTCCGGGAATTTCTTGTGTAAAACCTGAAGGTGCTTTTTATGCTTTCCCCAGATTGGAGATGAAACAACCTGATAATCATTTTGTTTCTGAGTTAATAAAAGAAACCGGTGTTGTAGTTGTTCCGGGCAGCGGCTTTGGACAAGTGCCGGGCACAAAACATTTCAGGGTTGTATTTTTACCTAATGAACAAATACTTGAAAAAGCTTACAAAGCAATTGGAAGTTTCTTTGTTAGGTATCAGGAAAAATATCATGATTTAGTTGAAGCTTAAGGTTATTGTTTAAGTGGCGAAGTCGAAAAAATAATTTTTATAAAAATATTTTATTTCGACTTCGCTGATTGTAAATCTTTTTTTTGTAAATATTTATTTCTCTGTTTTCTATTCTTGATTGCCTAATCGTCTTTGTCTATATTTGAACCCTAATAATTCATCATTAATAGTAGAAATTGTGGATAATTGTAAAGTAACGACGCTCTCAAACGGTGTAAAGGTTGTTTCAGAGTTTATTCCCTATCTGAAATCATTTTCTTTAGGATTTTGGTTTAATATCGGTGCAAGAGATGAAAATCCAAACAACAATGGAATTTCACATTTTGTTGAACATATGTTATTCAAGGGAACCAAAACCAGAACTGCAAAACAAATCTCCGATACAATAGAATCTTATGGCGGTTATCTGAATGCGTTTACTTCAAAAGAACATACTTGTTATTACGGCAGAGGACTTTCAGAAAATTTTAAAAAGACTTTTGTTGTTCTTGCAGATATGATTCAGAATCCGTTGTTCAAAGATTCACATATTAAAAAAGAATCCGGTGTTGTGATAGATGAATTAAAAGATATTGATGATAATCCGGAAGAATTAATTTTTGATAAGTTTGAAGAATCAATTTTTAATGGTCATAGTTTAAGCTATCCGATAATCGGTACAGAAAAAAATCTTTTATCATTCAATTCAAAAAATCTTCATCAGTTTCATAAATCCAATTACCGTTCAGATAATCTTATGATTGCTGTCTCCGGCGCAATTGAACACGATGAGGCAGTAAGACTGGCTGAAAAATATTTTTCAATTAAAAGGAGTTCATCAAATCCAAAAAGAAAAAGTGTTTTTAAGAATGCTGTTTCTGATGTAATAATCGAAAAGGAAATTCAGCAGGTTCATTCTATAATCGGAAGAAAAACTTATGGCTTTAACGATTCACGAAGACACAAATTAAAAGTTCTTTCAACTTTACTCGGCGATGGAAGTTCATCAAGATTATTCCAGGCAGTAAGAGAAAAACTTGGTATGACTTATCAGATAAATACTTTTTTAAATTCATATCAGGATGTATCTGCATTCGGAGTTTATTTTTCTACAAATGATAAACAAGCCGGTAAAGTAGGTGAAATTGTTAATCGTGAATTTAAAAAATTAAGAAAAGAAGAAGTAAAGTTAAAAGAGCTTAATCGGGTTAAAGAATATATTAAAGGTAATACTTTAATGAGTCTTGAAAATACAACTAACAGAATGATAAGACTGGCAAATTCAATTTATCACTATGGTAAAGTTGTACCGGTTGAATATTTATTAAATAAAATTGATTCGGTAAATCCGGAAGACATCCGGAAACTTTCTGCAGAAATTCTTGATGAATCAACTTTAAGTAAGATAGTTATCCGTTCAAAAAATAGTTCATTAAAAAAAGCAGCTTAATTAGATAGTATAAAACAGAGTAGATTATGCCTAAAATTAATATTGATGGAAAAGAAATAGAATTCAAACAAGGTCAAACAATTATTGAAGCAGCAAAAGATCACGGAATTGAGATTGCTCATTTCTGCTGGCATCCTAAACTTTCTGTATCAGGAAATTGCAGGATGTGTCTTGTTGAAGTTGAAAAAATGCCTAAGCTTGTAATAGCTTGTGCAACAACTGCAGCCGATGGAATGGTTGTTCATACACAATCCAGTAAATCTTTAGCAGCCAGAAATGCTGTGATGGAATTTTTCCTTATCAATCATCCGCTCGATTGTCCGATTTGTGATGAAGCTGGCGAATGTAAACTTCAAGATTACACTTATAAGCACAGTGTTGGAGAAAGCAGATTTGTTGAAGAGAAAGTTAAAAAGGGTAAACGTATTCAGATAGGTCCTTATGTAATGTTTGATGCTGACAGATGTATTATGTGTTCACGATGTATCAGATTTTGTGATGAAATTGCAAAAGATCCTGAACTGACATTTACGAAAAGAGGTGACAGAGTATTTCTTACAACTTATCCGGGCGAACAACTTGATAATCTTTATTCAATGAATGTTGTTGACATTTGTCCTGTTGGCGCATTAACAAATAGTGATTTTAGATTTAAATCACGTGTCTGGGAAATGTCACTTATAAATTCTGTTTGTACGGGTTGTGCACGTGGCTGCAATATTGAGCTTTGGGTAAGAAACAATGAAGTATTAAGACTGGTGCCAAAATATAATGAAGATGTAAATAGCTATTGGATGTGTGATCACGGCAGAGTTAATACATTTAAATTTATCAATGCTGAAGACAGAGTAGATGGTCCGCACATCAGAGTTGAAGGTAACTTAACTAGGGTTGGATGGGATGAAGCCTATGCTGAAGCTGCTTCAAGATTAAAAGCATTTGGCAAAGATGAAATAGCCGTACTCGGCTCTGCTTTTGCCACTGTTGAAGATAATTATATCGCATCAAAGTTTGCTAAGTCGGTTTTAGGAACTGGTAATTTAGATTTTGTAAGACATATTGATCCATCTTTTGGAGATGATATTTTAAGAAGAAATGATATTACTCCTAACTCTCTCGGTGCTGAATTAGCAGGTGTTAAACCTTCTAAAAACGGAAATGACTTTAATGGAATTATTAAAGCTATTAAAGAAGGGAAAATAAAAGCACTATATATTTTAGAAGATGATATAATTGCTGAAAACTCAGAGTTGGAGAATGTATTTGCTAAATTGGATTTATTAATTGCTCACGCTACTAACTTTAATAAAACAACAGTGCTGGCTGATATAGTCTTTCCTGCTGCGACCTATGCAGAAAAAAACGGTACATTTGTTAACTTTAACGGAAGGGCACAGAGAATTCGACCTGCTGTTGCAACTTTGGATGTTGATCGCGCGTTGGAAGGAATGGCAATGAGCCGCTGGGATAAATTCGGAACAAAGTTCGATCGTTGGGCTCAGGGTAAACACTTTGATGCAAGATCAAGCTGGAAAATATTAGTTGGACTGGCTTCTGCTATGGGACAAAAAATGAAATACGGAATGGCTGAAGAAGTATTGCTTGATATGGCAAATAATATAGATGCATTTAAGGGATTAGATTATGATGTACTTGGAGAATTTGGCGTTCAATTGAAAACTGTAAATTCTAAATCGTAAAAAAAAAATTTAGGCTATAAGGAATTAATTATTAATGGAAGCAATAGGAAATCTCTTGTGGACAATAGTAAGTTTTTACAATTTCTTGTTAATCAGAATTGTAATTGTACTTGTATTGATGCTTTTAACAGCAGCTTATCTGGTATATTTTGAAAGAAAAATAAGTGCATGGATACAAGATAGAATTGGTCCTAATCGTGTTGGTTGGAAAGGTGCGCTACAGTCTTTTGCAGATGTTTTTAAACTTCTGCTTAAAGAAGATATAGTACCTGATAATGCAAATAAAAGAATACACACACTTGCACCAATGCTTGCATTGTTTGTAGCATTCACAACTTATGCTGTTATACCAATTGGTCCGGGACTCAATATCGCCGGATATGAAATTCCGCTGGTTATAGCTGATGTTAATATCGGAGTATTATATATTCTTGCGCTTACATCGCTTGGTGTTTATGCTATTACTTTTGCAGGCTGGTCATCAGGCAGTAAATATTCTTTGCTTGGTGGAATTCGTTCTTCTGCTCAGATGATCTCTTATGAAATCTCAATGGGTTTTTCAATTGGTGGAGTTGTTCTGTTATCTGAATCGCTCAGACCAATCGCAATTGTTGAATCACAATCAGGCTGGATGTGGAATGCATTTGTGCAGCCAATAGGCTTCATTACTTTTCTGGTTTCAGCATTTGCAGAAACTAACCGGTTGCCTTTCGATTTACCTGAAGCAGAACCGGAACTTGTTGGTGGTTATCATACAGAATACAGCAGTATGAAGTTTGCTGCATTTTTCCTTGCAGAATATGCAAATATGTTAATCGCAAGTACACTGATCGTAACTCTTTATTTAGGTGGATGGCAAATACCTTATATTGAAACTTTTGGATTATCTTCCGGACTTGTTTTAGCTCTTCAAATTGCCGGATTTCTTCTGAAGGTTGGTTTGCTTTTGTTTTTCTTTATATGGGTAAGATGGACTATCCCCAGATTCAGATATGATCAATTAATGAGTTTAGGCTGGAAAGTTATGTTCCCATTATCTTTGCTAAATATTGTATGGGTCGCATTTTTAATAATGGTATTTAGGATATAATTTTTTATTATTTGTTAGTTAGTAATTAAAGAAATCTATAACGGAGATTTGATGTCAGAAAAGAATATTCCTGCAAAAAAGAGAATTAAAGATCTTAATTCATTGGAAAAAGTTTACTTCCCTGAAATACTAAAAGCGTTAAAGCTTACTCTGAAAACCATGTTTAGGCCAAAGTTTACGATGCAATATCCCGAAGAAAAATTTATTCCAACTGGTTCCTATCGTGGCAGACCAATTCTGGTTATGGAAAATAATGGTGAAGAGAGATGTGTAGCCTGTGGTTTATGTGCAAGAGTATGTCCTCCGCTGGCTATTGAAGTGCAAGCTGCTGAAACTGAAAAAGAAAAAGAGAGATATCCAGTACGATTTGAGATAAATATGTTGCGTTGTATCTTCTGTGGCTTTTGTGAAGAGGTATGCCCCGAAGAGGCTATTGTAATGAGTAAGGATTATGAGCTTGCATTCACTAAAAGGGAAGATGCTATTTACGGAAAAGATAAACTTTTAGTTCCTGTTAATCAGTTACCCGATAAGATTGGCTTTCTCCGGAATTATAGATAGTAGATTAAGTTGCAAGATAATTTTATCTTTTGCCTCTCTTAATTGTTTAAGAATTAATAATCTGGATATAGAATGTTATCAAAAACATTAACCAGTGCTACTTATGGAATAGAGGCTTATCTTGTTGAAGTAGAAACTCACGTTGAAAAACAAATTCCTGGTTTTATAATTGTTGGTTTGCCTGATAATGCAGTACGTGAAAGTCGTGAAAGAGTAATTGCAGCAATAAAAAACTCAGATATAAAATTCCCCACAAAAAAAATTACAATTAATCTTGCACCTGCTGATATTAAAAAAGAAGGCAGTTCCTTTGATTTATCAATAGCTATTGGAATTCTTGCAGCGGAAGAACTGGTATCAGATAAGTTTTTATCAGATTCAATTTTTCTTGGAGAACTTTCTCTTGATGGCACTTTACGCCATATTAAAGGTGCTCTTCCAATTGCTGTTGAAGCAAGAAAGAAAGGGATAAAAAGAATTATCTTACCCACAGAGTCTGCCAGTGAAGCAGCAATCGTTGATGAGATTGATGTGTATGGATTTGAAAATTTAACTGAAGTAATTTCTTTTCTGAATGAAGAAATCCAGCCTGAAAAAACATTTACAGATAAAGATGAATTATTCTCAGCAATTAATAATTATCATTTAGATTTTTCAGATGTTAAAGGTCAGGAGAATGTAAAACGGGCTTTAGAAGTTGCAGCAGCCGGTGCACATAACATCTTAATGATCGGACCGCCGGGTTCAGGAAAAACAATGCTTGCTAAACGATTACCATCAATACTTCCGCCTCTAACTTTTAATGAAGCATTGGAAACAACAAAAATTCATTCTATTGCTGGTATCTTACCCAAAAATAAAGCAATTATAACGGAAAGACCTTTCAGAAGTCCACATCATACGGTAAGTGATGCAGCTTTAGTCGGAGGTGGTTCTTTTCCTAAACCGGGTGAAGTATCTTTTGCACATTTTGGAGTTTTGTTTTTAGATGAACTGCCGGAATTCAAAAAAAATGTTCTTGAAGTTTTACGACAACCTTTAGAAGATGCAAAAGTAACTGTCAGTCGTTCAAAATTATCATTAGAGTTTCCGGCTAACTTTATGCTTGCTGCTGCAATGAATCCTTGTCCATGCGGTTTTTACACAGATCCTAGTAAAGAATGTACTTGTGCACCTCCGCAAATTCAAAGATATATGGCAAAAATATCCGGTCCATTATTAGATAGAATAGATATTCATATAGAAGTCCCTGCTGTAAATATAAAGAACTATCATCCAAAACGACAAGTGAAAAGTCAGAGGAAATCAGGAAACGGGTAATAACAGCAAGACATATTCAGTTGGAGAGGTTCAAAAATCTTAAACATATTTTTAATAATGGGGATATGGGATCAAAAGAAGTAAGAACATTTTGCAAGTTAAATGAAGAAGGTGAAGAATTACTAAAAATTGCTATGACAAAACTGGGACTTTCTGCAAGAGCTTATGATAGAATACTTAAAGTTAGCAGAACAATAGCAGATCTTGAAAATTCACTGGATATTTTACCCCAACATATTAGTGAAGCAATTCAGTATAGAAGTTTAGATAGAGAATTGTGGAAACATTAAAAAAGCCGGAACCAGGTCCGGCTTTGAAAAACAAGTTATAATTATTTTATTTTGCTGCGTCTACGATATCGTATAAGGTATGGAATCCAAACAGCTTAAGTCCAACAGCGCCTTTTCCATATCCCGGAATTGAAAAACTTTGTGCGATTGGTTTTTGCAAGAATACAAATTGTGAATTTCCTTTTGTTTCTATCTCTGCAAAAACATATTTCAAACTCGATGGTCGGGTTCCTGTGTATTCAACTATCAAATTCTCTTCATCTGATTTCCATACGCTGGAAATTTCATTCATTATAGTATTATTTGTAAAAGGTGAAGCAATGTCATTTCTTGAAGCACAACCATAAATGTTCACATCACCTACCTCAGAAGAATTTAATCCATGGATAATAAACGAACCATTATCAACCTTGTCTACAAAATATAGGCTTGCAGGTTTATCGTTAATATAATTTACGACTACATAATAATGTAAATATTTCTGACTGATTGATGGCAAGTGAAACTCGGTTGCATTAACATCAATATTTAGTTTTAAAAACTTAAAATCTTCAATTTTATTAAAATTGAATAGGTATGGATACGGAAAAGACGTTGGATTATATATATCATCCATACCGTTTTTCTCCAGTACCGGACTGGTTGGTAATGAGTTGTCCATTACATCTGAACAAGAAGTTAATCCAAAAAGGAAAAGAACCGAGAGAACCAATAATAAGTTTTTCATAAAAGCCCCTATGTAAATTGTTGTTGATTATTTTGTTGTTAAGTTTTTCCCAGTTGGTATTTACACGACAAATTATGTGCCTTTTGTGTCACCTTAAAAATAACTTCTAATATTAAACTAAAAGATTGCTCGACTAAATTTTACTTAAAAATTTTTTACACAGGTAAAAATTACCTGTCTGTAACTCACTAAGAAGTTAGCAAAAATGATTTCTCAGAAGCAACTTTTCAGAGTGATCGCAATCAGGATTAAATGTAAAACTCAGAAATACTATAATTAGTAGAGATTAAATCTTAAATCCGAAATAGAAATACAGAAAGGACTATTTAAATATCAAAAAAAGGGATAAATTAGAGAAAAAAATATTCACCAATTGGGTGAAATAAATTTTCAACAATACTTATTCTTC
>Ga0116185_1000998_pt1 | contig 29866 bp, 31 predicted proteins | sample AD_JPNNA7_MetaG_FD_89754 | JGI IMG/M metagenome (GOLD analysis project Ga0116185, IMG submission 89754) | Active sludge microbial communities of municipal wastewater-treating anaerobic digesters from Japan - AD_JPNNA7_MetaG | ecosystem: Engineered > Bioreactor > Anaerobic > Digestate | place...
ACCCGAGTGGTAGGGATCTTTCCTACCACTGATTCCTATCTCCGGTTGGTCACCAGTTATCTCATTGAGTATACTGAAGATTGGATGAGTAGTAAAAAGTACATTAGTTCTGAAGCCATTACCAAGCAACAAGCAGAGCTTCTAAAGATAGCCTAAAAAAAGAAAAGAAAACAAAAAGAAAGAAAGAGGCTGTGGATAGATGGACAACCCTGCGGGTTGACCACAGATCCACAGCCCGACGACTCATGAGTAGCTTTTTGTTTGAATAATAAGAAAGGATTAACTGAGAAGAAAGGTCCTATTCTTCTCTTTATTTTTATCTTCCATATTACTTAAAGAGGAGGTGAATCAATCGAGTAATTTTTCAAAGAGAGATGACTTTCCATTCAAGTAAGGTCATCTCTTTGTTCAAAAAGGGTCTCCGGTGTTTGCTAAGAGTAAATTGCGAACATTATTTGACACATACTAGCCGGCTTGGGGATGGGTTTTTATTAGACCAAATTCTAAATCAGACAATTTTGTTGGTTTAATGAGGATTTCTATTGGCACTGCTATTTTTCCTATGTCATGAATAGCGCTCGCCATAAAAAGGCCAGAAACCCGATCAATTCCTAAACCTAATTCAAATGCAATCGCTCGGGCGAGATGAGCTACTCTTCTCTGATGACCAGCAGTATAATAATCCCTAGTTTCTACAATTTCTGCTATAGTTTCAACCATTGATTCTAATGTGTTCCGTAATTTTTTATTGCTCATTTCCAAGGCTAATTCTGCTCGTTTACGTTCGGTTACATCCATAACGGTCGATATTATGAGTTGTCTCCCTGGAATAGGAGTGTTTTTGGCATTTATAAATCTTATTTCTTGTCCCCGACGAACAATAGGAACGTCATTCCATTGCATGCGTTGCGGGTCATTACTGGCACAATCCTTTATTACTTTCTTTTTTATTTTTTCTCGAAATTCCGGATCTTCGTATAACTGCTTCCCAGAAAGTATTCGGTTTTTCTATAGCTTCCCGTGTAGTTTGATAAAGTTTCGGAAAGTTATCATTCATATAATGAAATAAAACCTTCGAATCAAGAAGATTGACTGCCACCCCAATTGGAAGATTGTCTAAGATGGTTTTGATATAAGCTTCACTTTCCCTCAATGCCTGTTCAGCTTGCTTTCTTTTGGTTATATCACGAGTTGTCGCAATAATACCAATGGGTTTTTGATTATCATCTCTCAAAAAAGACATAGTATTCTCAACCCAAATAGTCGATCCATTTTTATGGTATTCTTCGGCTTCTAAACTTATGGTTCTTTTGGGATCGGCACTTCCACTAGCTTCTAAGGCCATTTGTTCTTTAAAAATTTGCATTATTTTTTTAAATGATTCAGGAGTAAAAATTTGATCTAAAGTCTGATGAATGGCTTCTTCAGCAGAATAACCACGAATCTTCATTATAGAGGGACTGACATAGGTAAGATTTAAATTAAGATCCAAAACAGTGATGTTGTCTCCAGTATTTTCCGCAATTAGACGGAATTTTTCTTCGCTCTTTTTTAAGGCTTCCTCAAACTTTTTGCGTTCAGTTATATCCCGAACGATGACGATGGTTCTCTCTTGATGGTGGGAATTATAAAATAGAGCTGATGCCAATTCGGCTGGAAAGCAGCTTCCGTCTTTTCGGATAAACAACAATTCACCTTTAGCTTTTCCCTTTTCTTTCCTTTCTTTCAACAAGAGAGGAAGCCGTGGATCTTTATCATCGACCAAACCATTTCTTCCTAATTTAATAATTTCCTGCTCAGTCCAACCAAAAATTTTACAAGCTTCGGGATTGGCAGCGTAGATTGTCCCATCAGGTTGGGTCAATAACATTGCATCGAGGCTGTTTTCAAAAAAAGAATAATATTTAGCAATATTTTCTTTCAACTCTTCTTCGGAATGTTTCTTTTTATTCAATTCATTTTCCAATTCATGGATGCGTTTTTCATATTGAAACAAGGCATTATTTTTCTCGATATTTTGATTAAAGTGGGCGGATATTGTTTTCATCAGGGTTTTCACAAGCACAATCAACTCATATTTATGATAGGGATACCTAAGAAATCCAGCTATCTCAAATTCCAAAGCTTTTTGTGGGGTTTGGAAATTTAACTTTTCAGAAGGGAGTATTACAATCGGTATATTTTTAGTTAATTCATGGTTTTGGATTGATTGACAAAAAAGCCGTTGCTTATTATCAAATTTAGTAATTCCTAAAAATATTATTTCGGGTTTTTCCTTTTGAGCAATATCAAGACCTATGGTTTCGTTTAAAGCGGTAAAAATTCGAGCTTTTGGATAGCAATTAAGTAACTTGATCGTTAACTGGTCTAAAAGAGATTGGTTATTCTGAACAATGAGGAATATAAATTCTCTATTCAGCACTAAGCTCATCTATTTCCTCCTGCAAAAATACTAATATTATTGAGTTAATTACCATGAATATTTGCTTCTTATTTTACCAAGTAAATAATAGATTTTTTATAATAAAAGCTTTTATTCTATCGTCCATAAATCCGGTGAGCTGGTTGATATGGCTGTTGCGCCGGATTGTAAAATTGCTTTAACTTCCTTATGATTTCGAATAAATCCTCCACAAATAATAGGAGGAAGGTTTCTTATGGGAATTTGTTTTTGGATGAAGGGAAATATAATTCCGGGTAGTATCTCAATTGCATCGGGAGACAATTGAGAAGCAACTTTCAATCCAGTATTTAAACTTTCGCTATCTAAAAGGAAAATTCGAAATATTGTCATAAAACCTTGTTTTTTTGCTAAAGATAAAGTACGAGAACGGGTCGATATAATTCCGTTGATTGCTTGGAAATAATTTTTTAAAAAGATTAAACCATCATGATCAGGAGAAAGACCGGAAAATAAATCGAGGTGTAAAAAAAATGTAGAGAAATGTTTTTCGATTTTTTCCAGAATTGATTGAATAGTATTGATATTGCCATCGAGAAGAAAACAAGGTCCACCAGGTCGAATGAAAGTTAAGTCTATCGTTTTTTTTCCTTCAAAACGTAGAGCAGGAATTACTGGGTATGAACGAAGTAGAGCAACAAAATCCATGAACCTATTCCTCAATTATTTGTATTTCCAATAAGTCTATTTAAACCAATCATACTACAAAGTAATTGAATTTTCATAATTTTTGTCTTAAATTTTAAAGTTCTTCTACTTGAAGAAAATTGGTGAAACCTGATTTCTGTAATGGAACTCCAGCGGTAATAATAATTTTATCGCCTTTTTTTCCAAAACGAGAAGCAAGAGTAAGCCTTTTCATTTCTTCGATTAATTTTGATGGTTCAGTGCATAAATCCACTGAAAAAGGAAATACTCCATAGGAAAGCTTTAATAGGCGTAGTATGTGATACTGAGGCGAAAAGGCCAGTATTGGAATATTCGGTCGAAAACGGGATATTCTCCGGGCTGTACTTCCCGAATAGGTTGATGTCACAACCACAGTAAGTTTAAGATTACGGGCAATTTCCCAGGCTCCAAAAGAGATAGCGCTGGATAAATCAGTATTGTTGACCATAATTTTTTGGACATCAGGAACGAAATCAGCGTAATATTCAGTAAATCGGGCAATTTTACTTGCCGTTTGTACCGATTCCATGGGAAAATCACCTATAGCTGTCTCACCCGACAACATGATCGCATCGGTTCCATCATAAATTGCACCAGCAACATCACTCACTTCAGCTCTGGTTGGAATTGGATTTCTTATCATACTATCTAACATTTGTGTGGCTACGATAACTGGTTTGCATCTGCAGCGTGATTCAAATATTATCCTTTTCTGCCAAAATGGAACTGATTCAACAGGTACCTCAACCCCGAGGTCACCCCGGGCAATCATTATTCCATCAGATGCTTCAATAATTTCATCGATTTCATTCAAAGCCTGTGGTTTCTCGATCTTGGCAATAATGGAAAAAGGTCTTGAAAAATTAGCAATTCTATTGCGTAAGGCGAGAATGTCCTTGATTCCTCGAACAAAGGAAAGGGCAAGAAAATCTAAATCCCAGTCCTTGATCGCTTCCAAAATCTGAAGGTCTCGAGTCGTCAACGAAGGAAAACTATCGGGAAGATAAGGGATGTTGATCCCTTTACGAGAAGAAATCACTCCCCCTTTTTCAACCTTACATAAAATTGTACAATTATCATTAGAAATAATTCTTAAACGAACCAAACCATCATTAATAAAAAAAATATCCCCCGGTTTAAGTAGAGTAAATAATTCAACATTATCTACGGTGATTACCGGCATGGAACCAGGAAGAGATGAATGTATTATATAAATAACTGCTCCATCAGGAAGTTCTGTCTCTCCTCCTTGTATTTCCCCTATTCTGAGTTTCGGACCGGGAAGATCACCAATTACGGCATGAAATTTCTTTTGTTGGGAATCATAATTTCGAATGGTTTGAAGGACAGAAAAATGTTCTTCAAGAGTTCCATGAGAAAAGTTTAAACGAAATACGTCTACTCCTTCTTGAATTAACTTCATAATATTTTCTGGATTTGAAACGCTAGGTCCTATGGTGGCAACTATTTTCGTTTTTCTTGGTAGGTCGATGTTAGAGGTCAAAAGGTCAATCACTTTTTTTCCCTCCTATAGCAGATAAAAAAATGAAAATGAGTATGAGAATAACTATCCAAATAAAATTACGAAAGAAACTCGATTGGGGATAATCTCGGGCAAGTTTTATAAAGAGGATGGGTACGATGATGACTATCGAAATCATGGTTATAATCATCCTCATTTTAAGCTCTCCCTAACTCATTTTGCTCTCATTTAATTGAATTCCTAAGATATTGTCTTTTTATTCCTTTCCTATGGGATAGTAGGTTTTTCTTTTTTTATTAAATTGTGTCAAATGAGTATATCCCACTTTTTTGATTAGATCCAAAGCCGATTCAAATTCTTTCCCTACCTCATAAGGGCGATGCGCATCGGAACCAAAACAAAGAGGAACTTGAGCTTGAAAACATTTTCTCAATATTTTTTCTGACGGATAGGCTTCTCCAATTGGTTTTCTATATCCCGCAGTGTTCACTTCAACTACCATATCAAATTTTTTACACAACTGAATAGCTTGATCTTCTTCAACAATAGTCTCAGTTGGTTGATAGCGAAATTTTTTCGGCAGATCGAAATGAGCAACAATATTATAACAACCAGTCTCAATACCTTGCATTAAAGTCTTATAGTAGGACCGATAGATTTCATTAATATCTCTGTTTTCATAATAATGAATATATTTGGGATGATCAAAAGCCCAATCGTCTAAAAAATGAACCGATAAAAGCAGGTAATCCCAGTTATAGAAATCTACGACCGATAAAGCCTCTTTTTCTTTTCCCGGAATGTAATCAACTTCTAATCCGGTTTTTATTATAATTGAATCTTTATATTTAGTCTTTAGGGATTCGACTTCTTCTACATAGATTTCTAACTCTTCATCGGGTATGGCACAATGGCGTGTTCTTTCTTCTTTGGGTAGAAAATACTGTGGGCAGTGGCCTGAAAATCCAATTTCAGTTAATCCTACTTTCAAAGCATTTTCAATGTACTCTTCATAGTTACCTTGAGCGTCACCACAACGATGAGTATGAATATGATAATCACATAACATATCGAGGTCTCCTTGTTCAATTATTAAAAGGATTTTTATACTTTACGAATAAAAAAGAAGGGGCGATGCCCCTTCTTTTTTATTGATCACAATATAATATAATTCTAAAAAAATTACTTTACAACTTCTTTTAAGACTTTACCAGGACGGAAAAATGGTACCTTTGTGGAAGGGATTTGAATCTCTTTTCCAGTCTGTGGATTTCTACCCCTCCGCCCAGCTCTGGTTTTCACTCCAAAGGTTCCAAAACCAACGAGTTGAATTTTCCCTCCTTTTTTTAACTCCTTCTGGATGGAATCAAATAAATTATCAACTATCATGGCCATATCTTTTTTGGATATTTTGTCTTTCCGGTTTTTGTTAATGTTTTCAGATAATACATTTACTAACTCTTGTTTATTCATCCCTCCACTTACCTCCTTTTAATTTGAATTCTGATTTCCCCTATCCAGGAAGAACTATGAATCTTATTGCAGTTTTCTCATTGTCATCAATTTTAACATCAACAAAGGCTGGAATACAAACCAGATCTACACCGCTTGGTGCAAGATAACCCCTAGCAATAGCTATCGCTTTTACCGCCTGATTAACCGCTCCTGCTCCAACAGCCTGCATCTCTGCCTTCCCATGTTCCCTTATTACCCCTGCCAGAGCCCCCGCTAATGCTGCTGGTCTTGTTTTGGAAGAGATCTTGAGAAGCTCCATTTGCCTACCTCCTTAGTCCGCATTGAACTGCTATTTTTGGGGATCCGTTTCCCTGTGACCCCGGGGAAACCAACATTCCCCCTCCTTTTACAATATTTTACCGAAAATTTCAAGTACTGTATACATTTTTTTCAATACTTTCTCATTTTCCCCCTTTCTCAGTTATTATTTATATTTTAAATCTTTTCCTGGATTATATTTTGAATAAGATTTTTTTCATTTTGATAAAAAAGGAGACTTTGAGCTTCTCTAATTTCTGCCCAGTGAACTTCTTCGACTTCTCCAGTATCAAAAGCGTTTAGGTTATTTTTCGGTATCATGATAAAATAATTAACTCTTTCACAGAAGTTCTGATCATTTTTTTGGTATTGGAATTGTATTTCACCGGCTTTTTTTTCAATTCTACAACAATAGCCGGTTTCTTCTTGTACTTCACGAATTGCAGTTTCTTGTTCCGACTCATCGTTTTCCTGATGGCCCTTGGGAAGCGTCCATAACGGGGAGTTCTTTTTTCTAATGAGGAGTATATATTGGTTTTGCCCTTCGATTTTCCTTACTATCCCGCCACAGGCTTGAACATATGTTATGGTCACCTTTTGACGATCTCCTTGACAGTATGGGATTGGGCATTTTTTAACCCAGTATGTTAATTCAAAAACTTCTTCACTATTTTTACATGAAAAGTTAATTTTTGCAAACAAAAAGCCCGTTTTTCTATATAAATGCTATATATATCATAATGACTAATAATTATTTTAGCAAGTGGTAAATAATTAATATTATTTACAATATAGGAAGATGGTAAAGAAAATAAAGATAGATAGTTGAAAACTCCGTTATGAAATTATCTCTCTTCTAATTTCTTATTTTTCTTTAAAATTAGTGCTCCCTGTTCTACTCCCAGTTCTCGAGATACCGCCTCACACTTTGCCTTTAAAAGAAAATAGATACCCTCTGATCGATCGCTCAGAGTTTCGAAATTTCCTTGTCCTTTCGATAAAATACAATCAGCTTTACGCCATATCTCTTGTACGTTCTGAGGAGATCGTTCAATGTCAATCCCAATTTCACCCTGACCGGTGGTTAAAATTGTTGCGACTTTATCTATCCCAGCTTCTATAGCGTCTTCCCTGAGTGCATCATTGGAAATCGGCCTTTCTTTAACAATAAAATAAATTTTTCTCCCTTGATTTATTTCTTCTAAAAAAACTCGGTCAAACACGACTTCACCAGCATTATCACCAATATAGAGAAGAATTTTTGAAGATTCCAAATCAGCTTGAAAATCATCCCAGTCATAAATTCCCCAGGGAGTATGTTCTATTTGATAGAGAATTTCATTAACCTTGACTTCTTTGTAAACACCCAAATCTATTATATTACCAGCAATTGCAATTCGTAATGCAGTTTCTAAGCGATTTTTACTTTGTTCCACATATTTTTTTAATTGAGGATAAAGCTCCAAGGCCATCTGATTATAATATCTTTTCTCCTCGTAAAAGATATCTTCAATGCCAACCATTTCTTGTGCAATACGATGAGCTATGGTTGTCATAAAAGCTGGCGTCCATTCTGGATCGGCTTGAGCATAATTTTTGGAAACTCTTTGTAATACTCGCCAAACAAATTGTTGGTCTTTCCCTGCTTTTTCCACAGCTTCTTGGGTTTGTCGAATATTACAACAAAAACATTCAACTTGCGCTTTCATTAAGATCCCCCATTGTCAGATCGTTCTGATGCTAATTCACGGAAAAACTTCTTTAGTTGTTGTTCATCCCCGAGGACATAGATGATATCATTTTTGTTCAATATTTCACTGGCGGCAGGAGAAACGATATATTCATCTGTCCTTCTGATTGCCAAAATAGTAACACCAAATCGGTTTCTTAATTGTGATTTACTCAAAGTCGTATTTGCCAAAACCGCAGGAAGTTTTGATTCAACAATATTGTAGCCTGGAAAAAGTTCTTCAGTTCGAATAGCATTTTGAAAGGTCAGAGTTTTGGCAACTTTAATCGCCATATCTTTTTCCGGGAAAATAACGCGGTCAGCACCAACTTTGCTAAGAATTTTTCCATGATTTTCATTAATAGCTCGAGCTACAATAAATGGTACTCCCATATCCTTCAAGGCTAAAGTGGTGAGGACACTGGATTGTATGTCATTTCCAATACTGACTATAGCAACATCGAAATTTCTAATCCCGAGCGCCTCTAAAACCTTTTCATCAGTAGTATCAGCTTGGACAACTTCGCTCACCTTACTTGCTAGGTCTCTTACCGGTGCCTCTTCAATATCGACAGCCAATACCATAAAACCTTGTTGATAAAGTGCTAATGCTATATTTTTCCCAAATATACCTAAACCAAATACTGCAAATTGACGCATTTACACATCACCATTTCATTATATTGCTCTTTTAAGTATTGAATCATAATCTATGACTTTGATGTCATTCGAGTTTTTTGATCAAGTTTCTTTAAAAAACTGTCTCTTCTAACCACAAATCGCTCTAATTTTCCTTCACCAATTTTTTCGATTTCATCAAAAGCTTCGGCTTCAAAAACTAATCGGTTTCTATAAATTTCAACCAAAGTTGCCCGAGCAGTTACTTTCATACCTGGTGGAGTCGCAGCAATATGAGAAATACTGATCCGGGTCCCAACACTTTCATAACCATCAGAAAGATGATTCTTGACTGCATAAAAAGCAGCGTTATCCATGAGCGATACCAACATAGGAGTTGCAAATGCCGGCACCATTTCTTTTTCGAACTTATCGGCGGTATTTTCTTTACCAACAATAGCTGAGGCAACCCCGGTTAACCCAACCCGAAGGGTATTACTCTTCATTTTGTATTAATCCTCCCTTCCTGGTTCGAAGGAAAATCTGATAATAATTGTTCAGCTGCAGCTTGTTTATTTTTATCTTCTTCTGACGAGAATTCAGGAATTTCATTCCCGTTTATATCTAAAATTTTATCAATTTCTTCTCTCTCTAAGACTTCCTTTTCCAACAAAATTGCTGTGAGTTTATCTAGTTTATCACGATTATCAATGATTAGTTTCCGAGCTTGTTCATAAGCACTGTCAATAATGCTTCTGACCTCTTTATCGATGGTAAAGGCAACTTCTTCACTGTAATTTCGGTCTTCAGCAATATCCTTCCCTAAAAATACTTCCTTATGCCGACGTCCTAAGGTTAAAGGTCCCAGGGTGTCGCTCATACCATATTCACAAACCATCTCTCGGGCTATCTCAGTTGCTTTTTGTAAATCATCATGAGCACCAGTGGTTATATCCTCAAAAACGATTTCTTCGGCTACTCGCCCACCCAAAAGAACTGCTAAACGAGTCATTAATTCCTGCTTGCTAATAAGATACCGATCTTCGGTGGGAAGTTGTAAAGTATAACCTAAGGCTGCACCACCTCGCGGAATTATGGATATTTTATGTACTGGATCTGTATTGGGAAGAAATCTTGCGACTAAGGCATGACCAGACTCATGATAGGCTACAACTTTCTTTTCCTTATCGCTAATGATGACATTTTTCCTTTCTGGTCCAGCTATGACCTTATCAATGGATTCTTCCATATCCGACATTTCTATTACATCTTTCCCCTTGCGGGCTGCAAGAAGCGCTGCTTCGTTCATCATGTTGGCAAGGTCAGCTCCAACAAATCCTGGAGTTCTTCGAGCCAAAATCTTAAGATCAATATCCTTCCCTAAAGGTTTTCCTTTGGTATGCACTTTTAGGATAGCTTCTCTTCCTAATACATCAGGTCTTGGTACGGCGATCCTTCTATCGAAACGGCCGGGTCTGAGAAGAGCCGGATCGAGAATGTCAGGTCGGTTAGTGGCAGCAATCAGTATAACTCCTTGATTTGGGTCAAAGCCATCCATTTCAACCAAAAGCTGATTCAATGTTTGTTCCCTTTCATCGTGTCCTCCCCCTAAACCAGCACCCCGATGTCGTCCTACAGCATCCAGTTCATCAACAAAAATTATACAAGGAGCGTTCCGTTTGGCATTTCCAAACAAATCTCGAACCCGTGCTGCACCAACTCCAACAAACATTTCAACAAAATCAGAACCACTGATACTAAAAAAAGGAACTCCTGCTTCACCAGCAACTGCCTTGGCCAAAAGAGTCTTTCCTGTACCTGGTGGTCCGTATAACAATACACCACGGGGGATTCGAGCTCCTAATTTCTGGAATTTACGCGGATTTTTTAGAAAATCAACCACTTCACTTAATTCTTCTTTTACCTCTTCAATACCCGCAACATCATCAAAGGTAACCTTCACTTTTTCTGAATCTACCATTCGAGCATGGCTCTTTGAAAAAGAGGTTACTTTGCTTCCACCACCTTGAAATTGTTGAAGTAAAAATATCCACACAATGATCAGCAATGCCGTTGGCAATAGGGATCCAAGAATCCTTGACCACCATGACGGTTCGGTAGGCGGTTTGGCATCAATATTAACATTTTGATTTCGTAGGATTTCAATCAATTGAGGATCTTCAGGAGCATAGGTTGTAAAATTCGTTCCATCTTTGAGATGGCCTAATATATTTTTATCCATAATAGTAACGCTCTCAACCTCATTTCCTTTAACCAAGTCAATAAACTCGGTATAAGTAAAAGCTTGAGGTGGTATTTCCTGTTGCATGAAGGAGGTTACTAATGAAACTACTATGATAAGAAACAAGAGATAAAATCCCATGTTTCTGTAAAATTTCCCACCAGGGGTATTATTCAGTTTCACTTATTTTTTCATCCTCCTCTGATTAATCCGACAAAGAAACATGATAAATATTCTCCTTTTGTCATTTTCTAAAATATATTTAGAAAGCTTTATATGGATGCATTCAAATAAACTGATTTTAAAATTATTGTAACACATCAAACCGTTTGATAATATTTTGGCTTCAACACAAAAATAAAAGGATAATTACGATATTTTTCAGCAAAATCTAAACCATACCCAACCACAAATTGGTCTGGAATAACAAAACCGGTATATTCAACTTCTAAATTCTTAACAATTCGTCTTTCTTGCTTATCTAAGAGTGCACATACTTTTAAGCTCGCCGGTTCTCTTATAGTGAGGACATCTTTCAGATGTTGCAGAGTAAGACCGGTATCAACAATATCTTCAATAATAAGAACGTGTTTATTGTGAATTGGTTTATCCAGATCTTTTAATATCCGTATTACTCCACCTGATTCACTGTCATCTCCATAACTTGATATTGACATAAAGTCAACACTTAAAGGGACAGAAATATTCCGTATTAAATCTGACATAAAAATAAAAGCACCACGAAGTATCCCAATAGCACGAATTTCCTTATCAACATAATCTTGGCTTATTTGTTGAGCCAATTGTTTTACTCGACTCTGGATTTCTTCTTGAGAAATTAAAATTTTATCGATAAAATCATTCATTTTTTCACCTCTTACCTGTCCTCATCGAGACAATAAAAATGCTTTTGCTATTTTCCTGAACTTGGGCTCTTTCGTCAAGTAAAATACCAGGTATCCAAAGAATCTTTTTTTGATCACATAATATGGGAACTTTTTTCCTCCAGTTTTCAGGAATACCTTGTCCATGAAAAATCGTTTTTAATTTTTTTTCTTTTCCATTTACTACTACTCGATCACCATTTAAAAAATTCCTAACTAATAAAGGTAAATCACATTTATCCAAGTCAATTTCACACCATAGAGCCTTCAGGTCAAACTGTCCCGGAATGTTTTTTTGAAAAGATTCGATGATTAAACCTATATCTTCAAATTTATTAATGCCCGGTATTTTTAGAATATAAGACCAGTTGGGAATATCTCCTAACAATAATTCCCCCCGGCGTCCATAGATATAACCATTGTCCACCCAAAAAGAAATCTTTTCCGGAAGCATAGTTTGTCCTTTGCCTTTTTTTATAATATATTCTAAGGCTTTAAAATGGGCTCGGGTTATATGGTAGGTATCCCCCTTGACCTGATTGATTAATTCAATAAGGCCCTGCCTTCTTTTAAAGTCAGAAGTTTTAACCAAACTGCTCACCGGCAAGCGAAAAAGACGACCTTTTTTTTCAATTGACCACTTCTCTTCAGGTATAATTGATAGAGATTCTTGGATATTTAATCCCATACGAAAAATTATTTCTTCAATTTTGGCGTTGTAATCCTGTTTTAATAAGGGAATTAGTCCATTACGGATCCGATTTCTCAAAAAAGATTGATCAAGATTAGTTGAGTCAATGACAAACGCAAGGTGTTGTTCTTCAAGATAGCGATGAATCTCATCAAGCGAAGTTCGTAAAAGTGGACGGATAAACTTTCCATTTCGAATTGGCATTCCTCTGAGGCCATTTATACCAGTTCCTCGGATGATATTCATCAGGATGGTCTCAACTTGGTCGTTACGATGATGACCAAGAGCAATTTTATCAGCTTTCCATAGCTCGGCAACTTCTTTTAGTTTTTGGTATCGAACCTTCCGTGCGGCTTCTTCTAAAGAAATAGATAGCTCCTTTTTGTAAGCTTTCACATCATATTGTTCTATAAAAATCTCAAAATTGCGTTTTTTTGCCCATTCAACACAGAAATTTTGATCCCGAAGAGCTTCTTGACCTCTTAAACCATGATTTAAATGAAAAAAAGCTAATTGAAATTTGAATTCTTCACATAGTTTCCCCAGAATATCGGATAATGCAGTAGAGTCGGGACCACCAGAAAAAGCGATTAAAACTCGGTCTCCCGTAACGATTAATTCCTGCTCTTGAATGAGTCGGGAAACGGTTTTTAACAAATAAGGATATTTCTTCATACCAGCGAGGGCTCCTGATAGGAATAACGTTGAGGAAGCTGGTGGCGGTGAAGGGATTCGAACCCCTGACGCTCCGGGTATGAGCCGGATGCTCTTGCCAACTGAGCTACACCGCCAGCAGTACCTATTATATTCACCATCTACCCATTTTACAAGTGTTTATAAAGAAAATAATTATTCTAAAGATAAAAAATGAAACCACCTCTACACCAATCCGAGGAAAAGAATTGCATGATGTTATCTCAAAATAATGAGGGCAGACACATAGGTCTGCCCCTACGAAAATCTTCTTATTTCTTTGATTTAATTACACCTTCTCCCTTGAAGGGAGAGGGTGAGGATGAGGGTGATAATTTTTATTATTCAGCACTCTCATATCAATGCTCACTATTTTAAAAGGATAGTCGGTCATGCTGATTTGCTGAACCAAGTGAAGATGAAAAACCAAGATTCGACATGCCATGGCAGGTCGCTACATTATATGAAGATCGGGCGCTATTTATTGCGCCCCTACATTCTATATTCTTTGGTAGGAGCTTGATTTATTATGCCCGTATGTTTTCAGGATAGAAATTTCAACCTGAATATGTTTTAATGCAAAATTAATAAGAAACGATTATCGGAGGTGAAGGATTTGAAATGTACCGCCTGTAAAGATGAAGCTATTCTTCGAATTAAACGTCACCATGCTGCGTTTTGTCAAAGATGCTTTAAAATGTTTATTCAAAAACAAACCATACAAGCCATAAAAAAGTATCAAATGTTTTCAAAAAAAGAACCGGTAATATTGGCAGTTTCAGGTGGGAAAGATAGCATGGCTTTATGGTCGGTATTAACTGATATTGGTAACCAAATAACTGCTATCCACTTAGATCTTGGAATTCCCAACTTTTCCAAACAATCTCTTCAAGCCGTTCAACAATTTGCTCAAGATAAGGGCCTCCCGTTAATTGTTATTCATTTAAAAGAACTTTTGGGTCATTCCTTACCGGAATTGCAAAACAAGATACCTCGTCCTGCCTGCTCAGTTTGCGGACTCATTAAAAGATATCTACTAAACCATTATGCCTTTCATCATGACTTTTCGGTTTTAGCTACCGGTCATAACCTCGATGACGAAGCCGCCACCCTTTTGGGGAATCTCCTTCGATGGAGAGAAGGATATCTTCAGCGTCAAAGCCCCTGCTTACCTAGTGATTATCCCGGTTTAGTAAAAAAAGTAAAACCCTTTTACACCCTAACCGACCAGGAAATTCTCTGGTATGCCCAACAGATGAAAATCCCTTTTTGTGATAGCATCTGCCCTCTCTCACAAAAAGCTTCCAGTCTTGATTTTAAAAAGGCCCTGAACGTGATCGAGGAGCAATCACCTGGAACCAAACATTATTTTTTATTTCATTACTTAGAAAAAAAGCAATTCCTCTTTCCAGAAAAGCAACCAAAGGTTGTTCTCAATAATTGTTCTTCTTGCGGCATGCCTACTACTCAAGAAAAATGTTCCTTTTGTTCAATACTTGAAACCGCCCAAAGCAAATCTCAACTTTTTATTGGAAAGAATGATATTGAGCTATGAAAATTATGGCTTTAAACAGCGGTGGATCTTCAATTAAATACGAACTCTATGAAATTGAGAAAGAATAAGAAATTTCCCTTAGTCGAGGGGTAGTAAAGCGTTTGTATCGCGATGGCTCTTTTTGGGAACAAAAGATTAACGGGAAAACCTTTCAAACATCCATATCCCAGTGTTCTCATAAACTAGGTTTAAAAGCCATAATAAACAATATAATTGAATATGGACCTCTCAATGATCTAACAGGACTAAAGGCAATAGGTATTAAATGCATCATCTGAGGGAATCGAGTCAATTCCACTTCTCTGATTGATTTTCACGTAATCAGTACTCTTCGAGAATTAGAAAGCGTAACACCGGTTCACAATTCACCAACCTTACTCACCGTCGACATTTTCCAAAGGATTCTTCCCAGGTCCCCTGAGTAGGTGTTTTTGAAACTACCTTTCACCAAAGCATCCCCCCAGCACATTATACCTATGAGCTTCCTTTAGGCCTTTGTCAAAAATACAGAATTATTAAATTTGATTTTCATGGAAATTCCCATCGATATTTCGGAAAAAATATCTCAATTGACTACCGCATCTAGCCGGGTTATTTCCTGCCATTTGGGCAGTGGCAGCAGCATCTTTGCAATTCAAGATGGAAAATCATTAGATATTTCCAGTGGTTTTACTCCGTAAAGTGGAATTATTATGTCATCTCGATCGGGAGATTTTGATCCTAGGTTATTACCTACCTCCAAGAAAAAGAGAAGATGAGCTATTCTGCGATCAATGAATTATTGGTAAAGAAGTCGGGCTTCCTTGGTATCTCCGGACAAAGCACCTAAATTTGGGTATTGAAAAAAGCTGCCCGAGATGGAAACGAGCGGGCTTTGCTTGCAATTGATGTTTTTGTATACCAGGTAAAAAAGTATATTGGTTCATTTATCACTTTAATGAACGGGCTCGATTCGCTAATATTTACTGGAGGAATTGGTGAAAACGATTCTTTCATTCGTGAGAAAATTTGTAGTTATTTGGATCAGCTCGGTATTTCAATTGACCATGAAAAAATTCTTCACCATCCCCAATCCCTAAACCGATCCATGATGAAAAATCAAACGTCGAGATCTGGGTTATTCCAATCAACGAGGAATTAATGATAGCTCGAGAAACTTATGCTTATCTTCAGACCTAAGAATCTCGAATACAAAGATTTATTTTTATAATTTTAATATTTATAATATTTTTTACTGATCCGTCATTGCGAGGAACGGAGTGACGTGGCAATCTCATCCTGTAAAGTATTTATGAAGAAAGAAACTAAAAGATGAGATCCTCACGCGGGAAAACACCAATCCGGATGAGGAATTAAAGAATTCATTTGATGGTATTTTCAAGATAGAAAAAAATACTTTGGCCGCTTATCTGCTTAAAAACTCCTTGGGATTATCATAAAGAATCATTTTCCCAATTTGTTCGGCTGACGACCGGCTCAGATACTTATTTTCAACTTTTTCCGCCAATACTCGAGCAATGGTTTTGAGATTGTAAAGAAGAGATCCAACTGCCCCTTCGGCATTCCATGAATCTCCTCCCATCATGATTCGAGCCCCACCGGCAGTTTCAATCCATTCCGACAAAGCCATAACAGCATAGGATGGCGACATCACCGGTAACCAAACCAGGTCTAAATACAGGTTCGGATAAAAGAGAGACATGGCTCCTGGCTCGCCAACCCAGGGGAAACTCCCATGGAAAAGCGATATTTTTAAGTCGTGGAATTCCTCAAAAATATTCCCTAAATGAGAGGCAGCTGTCTCGAAAGCCTTTCCCGGACCAGTGTGAATTTGGACTGGTAGATGATGATCAGCCGCTTTCTGGAGGCAATAATAGAAAACATAGTCCTGAAAATCTCTTACTTCAGAAGAGAGCTCGGTTCCATCCTTTTTATAAAAAGCTTTTTCAGCTTGCTCTTTTTTAACCTTTTCAAAGCGAAGTGTCCGATCGTAGGCAACCGCACATTTCATGGTACCGATTCCCTCCGCAACTGCTTTTTTAAAAAGATGATCAATGTAAGCAAGATATTCATCAAATGTCTCAAGGTGAATTCCCTGCTTGGCAGCTTCGATATGTGGGTTCATTCGGTCATGATTTAATTTTTCTTTTGAATAGCCACAGAACAACGGATCAATTCTAAAAACGGCAAAATAATGGCTTTGGTCAATATCGAATTCACCTAATTTCCAATAGCGATCATGAACAACCTTTTCGACATTGAACTTATCAAAAATCCAATAGTCCAGCATATTTTTCTTTGAATAGCTTTCTCGAATAAGTTGGGATAATTGTTCCCAATTATCTTGATTGATTTCATCATCGGAAAAACCATACATATATTGAAAAGCTTCAATGATATACCGTAAAAAGGCGCTGGCCGGTATTTTTTTCATACCTTGTAAAAGACCTTCTCGGGTTACGGTTATAGTATTGTGATCTCGTGCTCCATAAACAATCCAGGGAAGATAACTTTCCCGAAGAATGGCCAACAAAATATCCGGATGATCTTGATAAGTATTTTGAGGGAGAAAATGCTCATGGGTATCGATTTTTTTCCAGATCAGGAGCTGATTAAAAAGATCTTCATAAAAAGACATTTTTTTCACCTCTTAATAAGTTTTTTCACACAATTCTCTAAATTTTCGGGGAGCAGCTTCAATTTCTTCTTTTCCGGAAAAGATGCTGGTAGTCCCGGCTATAAATACATTGGCACCGGCTTTCTTTAGAAGTGGAACTGTCGTCTCACCAATTCCTCCATCTACAGCAATATCAATATTTAATTGATGGGACTCAATCAGGTTTTTGATGGTTTGAACTTTTTTTACCACTTCTGGTACAAATTTTTGCCCAACAAATCCTGGATCTACCGTCATAACTAAAACCATATCGATATAAGGAAGAATATACTCTAAAATATCTGGTGGTGTTGAAGGATTTAGGGCTAATCCGACCTTTTTCCCTAAATTTTTTATAGAACTGACCATCTGATGAAGACGAGATGTGGTTTCAACATGAAAAGTAATGATATCGGCACCCAAGTCGGCAAAAATGGGAATTGACACTTCAGGATTACTGGTCATGAAATGAACATCAAACAGAAGTTTGGTTTGGGGACGAAGTTTTCGGAGTAAATTGGTACCCAGAGCATAATTTGGTACAAAATGTCCATCCATGATATCCAAGTGGAGCATGTTGACTCCACCTTTTTCTAACTTTCGAATATCCGATAACAAATCTAAATAATTAGCACAATCCAAGGATGCACTAATTTTTATCATTTGCTCATTCATGACTGACTTTCCTCCTTCAGTATTTTTAGTTGAGTCATTAATATTTTTGTGAATTGGTTTATCAGGGAATGATGAGAACTTTGTTGTAGAATACTTTTTTATCTCTCATCAGCTGGATAAACTCAGGAGCTTCTTCCAAGGTAAGACGATGAGAAATGAAAGGTTTAAAATTAGCTTGGCCAGAATTCTCAAATTCCAGAACTGCCTTCCAATCTGATCCAATATGAGTAAATCGAGAATTCCAGGTCCCATGTAACGTCAGCTGTTTTCTCAAAATAAGGCTCATCTCTTTAGGGGTTAAGGTAACATCCCGTTCCTGGTTTCCCAAGAGCAGGACCTCGCCAAACTTGTGAGTTATTTTTATGGATTGAACTAAGGCTCGGTTGCTTCCCGAAGCTTCACAAGTGAGATCGAAACCACCGGCTTCGGTATAATTTTCCACGGCTTTTTCTAATTTTTCTGGTTCGGGAATCATTGCCTCATTAAAACCATTTTCCCGGGCAAAATCAACTTTTTTTTGATCGATATCGAAACCGATCAAACGCCTGGCTCCTGAAATTTTTGCCCAGATTCCGAAAAGTACTCCAATGGGACCCAACCCAAAAACAGCAACAGTTTTTCCAAATGGTATCGATGACCTCCGTAGAGCATGCAGGGTTACTGCCGCCGGTTCGCTGAATGCCCCCGATTCATAAGAAACCTTTCCGGGGAGATCCATACAATTGGCTACCGGAACAGTAACATATTCAGCAAAAGCTCCGTCACGTCGCGATCCAATATACCCATAATTTTCACACATTTCATATAACCCGATCTGGCATAAACGACAATTATAGCAGGGAATCAAAGGAAAAACCGTCACTCTTTTCCCAACCCAATTCTTATCTAAACTGGGATCGCCAACTTCCTCAACTTCACCAGCAAACTCATGTCCGGGTATCGAGGGATAATAATAAGCAATACCTCCATAAATTCGAGGAATATCAGATCCACAGATACCACAGGCCTTTACTCGTATTAGGGCTTCTCCTCTCGCTGGTTTTGGTTTGGGAACGCTTAGGAATTGAATATCACCCTTTTTCAACAGAACTAATGCTTTCATGGTATCCATCTTTAAGGGTTCACCACCACTTTCAATCCTTCTCTTGATTCAGCAGCATGGAAAGCTTCATGAATTTGATCCAAAGGGAACCGATGAGTAATGTATTGTTCGGTATGAACCATTCTTTTATCAATGATTTGGATAGCTTTTTTATGATGACGAGGTAGGCTACCATGACTTCCTAATACGTTAAGTTCTTTATAATGAATAAGATTACTGGATATGTTGAGTTTTCTGGCGGTTGAAGCCAAACCACCAAAAAAATTTATTCGTGCTCGATGTCGTGCTAAAAGGAGGGATTGTTCTTGGGCGTCAGGAGATGCACAGGTAATCATAATGACATCTGGTCCTTCACCCTTAGTAACTCCTTTTACCTTGGCTTCTATATCAGGGTCATTGCTGAGGAAGTAATGATCGGCGCCATATTTTTTAGCCATATCCAAACGCTTTTGCGACCTTTGGATAACAATGATATTGGTTGCTCCCATATGTCGTCCTAACTCGATCATCATGCAACCAATCGGACCAGCCCCTATTATACAAAGGGTATCTCCAACTCCCAACTGACTCATCTCCAAACCATTTATAGCACAGGCTAATGGTTCTGCCAGACTGGCTTCATCAAAAGATAAAGTATCGGGTATTAGGTTGACGACTTGTTGGTTTACAGTGAGTTCGTTCAAAAGGATATATTCTGCAAACCCACCAGGAAATTGATAACCGACTGCATAATTGATAGCACAGTTGGTTCCCATGCCATTCTGGCACCAATAGCATTTCCCACAAGGAACATCAGCACCGACGGCTACTCGATCTCCAACTCCTAATCGTTCAACACCAGCTCCCACTTCAACAACTTCTCCAGCGATTTCATGTCCGACTATTTGAGGATACTTAACCCGAGGATTTCCCGAATGCATAATTCGTAGGTCAGATCCACAAACTGCACAAGTTTTGACTCGAACCAGAACTTCTCCTAGTCCAACTTTATAATCTGGCACCTCTTTAACCACCAATTGATCAATTCCTTCTAAGACAGCAGCTTTCATGTGATTCCTCCATTATTTATTTTTAAATTCATTAACGATAATAAAAAAGGGGGTGACAGATAGGAGCAAATGGAATCTCAAGTATTGGTCAACAAAAGGTAAATAAACTCCCTAAAAGCACAGGAAAAACTCTCCTGTAATCTCCATCACCGAATGTTACTTTTCATCCTTTTCAGATTTCACAACCGGTTTTAAACTCTTATTAACCTAATATAACATATAAATCTGGCGAACTTTTTTAGTTTCTACGTAATATCCCAAGATTAAAATTGTTTTAATCAATTTGGTTTGAAAATAAAAAGCCAGAGGGTACGATTCCCTCTGGCTAAAAAAACGAATTACAATTCGCACCTCCGGCTATGACATACCAATTGAACTACAATTTAATTTAAATCAGTTTTTAGAAAATTAAAGATTTTCAATATTTCAAACACTGTTATTTCAAAGGCATACTATACTTTTCCAATTCTTCCAGTCACACTTGTTCCATTTTTCAAAGTATCGGATACTGGACATCTTTTTTCAATTTCCTCTAAAAATTCTTTCAGCTGTGTATCGCTTAAATTTCCTTTGACTTTGATATTATATCGAATAGACTGCATTCCAGGTCTGACATTTTTATCTTGTCCCATAAATCCTCTTGGGTCAAGATCGCCTTCAACACTAATATCAATCCCTTCAAAAGGTATCTTTTTCTCATTAGCCACTACACAAGCAACAATACCTAAACATCCAACTAAAGACGAGAGTATTGCTTCAACTGGATTGGGAGCGGTATCTTCGCCACCAAGAGAAGGCGGCTCATCATAGGCAAGCGAAAAATCACGCACTATTGATTTTATTCTCAAACATCCATCCCAATGTCCAGTCGCTTTAAAAGTCGTTACCATGTGTTATTCCTCCTTTTGCATAAGAATTCCCTAATTCCCCAACCTTATTCGTTAACCAATGAAGTTTTTAAGAAGGAAAACAGATAACTTCCTTTATTTTTAAATCTAGAAAAGAATTTTGATGTGCCGGTCTTAATACCAAAGCAGTATCTGCTCCCCGGCTTTGCCCACCAACTGCTACTACATCTTGTTTTGATGAAATCATACCAGCATCAGCAGCCATGATGGAGATTTCAACTGCGACTTTGAAACCTTGGGATATTCTCCGGAAGCTTTCGGCAATAATTTCTGGAATGCTAATCCCACCGAATTTCTCTCGAAAAGACCGACTCACTCCACTCAGGGCGTGAGATGACATCACTATGGGAATATTTTTCTCGGCAAGCAGCTTCTGATTCTCTTTTGAAATCAATAAGGTCTCATTATCAAAAAATCCCTGATGATAGGTCACGGCAATTATTCTTCCTGCAAAGCGGAAAGCCTGGGCTACCTCTGCCAAACGCAATGGCGTTTCACCGCTTTTTGTCGCAACCAGTATTGCTTCTAATTGAAGCAATAAAGCCCTTTCAACGGCTAATTCTAACGTTTTTTGAGTATTTTCTTTACCAGGCTGGGAAAAATAATATATAGTCTTTTCGTGTAACCTGTTCATCATCTCTTTTTTATTGATGAAGTTCAATCATCTCTCCGGTTTCCATATAATAAATCCGCTCTGTAATATTAGTGATATGATCCCCAATTCTTTCTAAATAACGGGCGATCATAAGAATCCAAATAGCCTGCCTGGTAACTGAAGGATCTTTTTCAATATAATTGACAACTTCCTCATGGACTGCTCGATACAGAGTATCAACTTTATCGTCATCCTCGACAACTTTTTGTACAACATTCAAATCTTTTTGAATAAAAGTTGCCGAGGTTTCTTCTAACATTTTTACTACGATATCAGCCATTTTTGGAACATCAATGAGTGGTTTAAAAAGTGGTTTATCGGCAAGACGAATGCTAAATTTGGCGATATCAATTGAATAATCACCTATTCTTTCTACGTCGGTAATGATCTTCATTACAGCGGCTATAACTCGTAAATCTTTGGCCACCGGCTGTTGGAGAGCAATCATTCTCAGACATTTGTCTTCTATCTTATAATTATATGAGTCGACGATGTCATCCAGCGAAATAACTTCTTTTGCCTTAGCTACATCTCTTTCTTGAAGCGATTCAATCGACATTTGTAACATCTTTTTAGCAGCCTGGGTCATATTTACCAAATCTTCCTGGACTTCTCTTAGCTGACGGGTAAAATGACCTCGAATTATCTCCATTGGTTCTCCTCCTGAAATAATAATTTTCCACCATAGATCATCCCAGGTGCCTTATCTTATCAATCTCACCATCTCATCTCCTTCAGTTTAAAGCCAATTATAGATAGAGTAACTCATTTTAATAAGGTTATAAGCATAATATACGTTTTAAGATATTTTTTCAATTCACCGCTTATCAATAGAAGGGAAAAAACCTAACAACACATTAAAACCAAAGAATTCATCAATCATTCCAAGAAATTTAAATTTCAATAAATTCGACTTCTTTATTCTTTAAATCACATACTGCAATCGAAGCTACCCCGGAGAGCAGACCACAACTTTCCCCGGGATTTAGTAAAAATCGTCCTTTTTCTTCCTGTAACTTTTTTTCATGAGTATGACCAAATATTGAGAGGTCATATCTCCCTGATTGAAAAGCCAGTTCGGCAGGCTGATAATAATGAGAAACCCATATGCGATAGGCATTGAATTTTATCTCCTGATAATAGGAATGGATTAATCCCTTGGATTTCTGAAATATCCCCACAACTTCTCCATCATTATTCCCCAATACTCCCCACCAAGGAATAGTGAGCTCAGATAATATAGCTACAGAAAAAGGAGCTACAAAATCACCTCCATGGATGATTCCATCAACTTTTTTTTCAGTGAAAATTTGAACTGCTTTTCGAATTTTCAACAAAGCATCGTGAGAATCAGAAAGTATACCTATTTTCATTGCCTTATACTCCCTTGTTTAAAATGATTCCCAGTGTATAACTTCATTGAGCGGTCTTTTTGTCTGATTACTTGGAGATGTTTTCATAGGATAACCCATGGAAATAAGACTCACCAACCGGCAATCTTTCGGTGCTCGTATTATTTCAAGAATCTTTTCGGCATAGGGTTTTTTATCTCCTGCGATCCAGCAGGTTCCCAAACCCAATGCATGAGCAGCATTTACAATGTTGGTGGTGGCTGCACAGCCATCCTCAAGATAATATTTTACATTTTTACATAGAACGATAATTGCCACCGGTGCATCTTTAATAAACTTTCCATAATCAGTTTCATCCGCAACCGCTTTTTTAATTTTAGGATCGGTTAAAACAATAAATTCCCAAGGCTGAATATTGATCGCAGTTGGAGCTAAATGGGCACAATCTATGATGGTTTCAATTTTTTCTTTTTCAACTGGTCTGTTCAAGTAACGACGGATTGATCGTCTTGTTTTCAGTGCTTCTATAGTATCCATGCTTCCACTCCTTTCGTTTTTAGTATTTATTATCGTTTATATCCAAATTTTCGAAGAAGTTCCTGACGTTCTATTTTGTCTTTTTCACTTTCTACCCCTTTGGGTTGAAAACCATCAATTATCCCCATAATTCCACGACCCTGTTGAGATTGGGCTATGATCACCTCACAGGGATTCGCCGAGGCACAAAATATCCTACACACCTCAGGAACCATCTTCAAAGCATTTAAAATATTGATTGGATATCCGTCTTTTAAAAATAGAATGAAACTATGACCACAACCCAATTTCAAAGCATTTTTTACTGCTAAATCGATAAGTTCAGCATCATTCCCCTCACAACGAATCAAACAGGGACCCGAAGCTTCACAAAAAGCCAAGCCGAATTTAATTGATGAAGAAGAACCAATAACTGCTTCATAGATATCTTCAACACTTTTAATAAAGTGAGTTTGACCTAATATAAAATTATGGAGTTTATCATTTTCTATGGTTATCAATTCAATTTCCAACTTTTTTACCTCCTTCGTTTTCTTTTGGTTACTTGTTATGGAAATTTTATCTTTTGATTTTTTAATAGTTTTTAGCTTGTTTTATAAATTTTCAGATACGAGAAATCAAGCCCCTACAATAGATTTAAAAATGTAGGGGCCACAATGTATTGTACCCATTCTTTAATTAATGTAGCGACATGCTGTGGCCTGTCGAATCTTGGTTTTTCATTCTCACCTGGTGTTGCTAAGTAGCATGAAGGTCTATCCCGAGAACAACGGAATGATTTTTTATTGGTAAATCATGTTGAGCAACTAACCAGGATCTCATTCCAGGCCTTCACCCTCATCCTCACCTTCTCCCATCAAGGGAGAAAGAACCATTTAATCCTTTTATTTATTTTTTCCTCGCCCCTTTGTGGGAGAGGGTCAGAGTGAGGGGTTAACTCATTTTCATCTTCATCTGGTGCCGCTTTCGCGGCGGGTAGGGTGCCTTTTGGTTTTCCTCTATATCCTGAGAAAATTATACAGAAAATGAATAAAAAAATGAGATTCTCACGTCGCACAATAACTCCTCAGAATGACGGAGTGGGCGGATGAGATTGCCATGTCACTTTTCTCCTCGCAATCAGACTGTGTCACAATTATTCTGTAAATTATTTACCCCCACTTATGCTAATATTTTACAGTAATATTAGGAATAGATAGCCGAAAATTAAAGATAAATGTACTTTTTCCTCAACTTTCAAGCTATTCTTAGCGTAAGATGGGAATTATGATATAGTCTAAATGACGTTTTAAAAAGTTAATCCCTAAGGTTCATTCCGATCTTCTTTTTATTGATGACGATTTCTATCCCAGAGCTTCCAAATTTCGTAAGCAAAAAATGAAATAAAAGAAAAGACTATAGTATACATCCATTCTAATCCATTCAGTGGAACATTAGAGAAAACTTGAGCAGCAGAAGGAACTATTACTGTAATCAACACAATTGCTGCCGATAATAATGCAGCTTCAATAAGATAAAGATTTGATCGGAGATTAATTTGCCAAAAATTTCTTTTTTCTGATCGAAAACTATAAGCTCGAAGCAGCTCTGAAAACGCCAGAGTAACAAAAGCCATGGTTCGGCCGGTTTCAATCCCACCGATCCTTGTACCAGCAACAAAAGCAATGATAACTGAGATAGCTATAAACACCGAATTAAAGAGGATTATTTTCATGGATTGGGGATTGAGAATTCCTTCTTTGGGATTACGAGGCCTTCTCATCATAATATCTGGTTCAGGGCTATCAACTCCTAAAGCCATAGCTGGCAATCCATCGGTTACTAAATTAATAAGTAATATTTGAACTGGGACCAGAGGACGGTGAAGACCGATTAATATCGGTATAAAAATTGCAAAGATTTCACCGATATTACAAGCCAAGAGATACATGACGAATTTCCTGATATTATCAAAAATGACTCGCCCTTCTTCAATCGCTTTAACGATAGTAGCAAAATTATCATCCATTAAAACGACATCGGCTACTTCCTTGGCAACATCGGTTCCGGTGATTCCCATGGCTACACCAATATCAGCTTTTTTCAAAGCCGGTGCATCATTTACTCCATCACCGGTCATTGCCACTACTTCCTGGTTTTTTTGAAGAGCCTCAACGATGTTTAATTTTTGTTCTGGCCAAACCCGAGCAAATACTCGAAGATGTTTGATCTTTTCCATTAAGGTCTCTTGAGAAAGCTTTTCCATTTCTTGTCCGGTGATGGCTTCGTCCCCAGATTGCACCAGTCCCAAATCTTGAGCAATGGTTCTTGCTGTAAGTAGATTATCGCCGGTGATCATAATAGTTTCAATTCCCGCACTATTGGCTTCTTCTAAGGCTTGTTTTACTTCTGGTCGAGGAGGATCTATCATGCCAACTAATCCTTGGAAATTCAGATCATTTTCATCTTCCTGGCTAATTTTCTTTTGATCCGGTATCTCTTTATCAGCAAAAGCCAATACGCGTAAGGCCTTCCCGGCCATTTCTTCAATGGTGTTAAGTATGAATAGTCGATCCTTTTCGCCAAGGGGAAGTATTTGACCTCCTGATTGATAAGAGTTGCAACGGGTAATTAAAATGTCAGGGGCGCCCTTCACTAAAATTTTCCTTTTCCCATTGAGTTCATGCAGAGTTGACATCATTTTCCGTTTCGAATCAAAAGGGACTTCATCTAAACGGGGAAAATCTTGTCGAATCTTCTTCACTGAATAACCATTTTTTTCTGCTAATTCGATTAATGCCAATTCAGTGGGATCACCAAAGCGTTGCACTTTGCCATTATTATTAGCTATTGAACTATCATTACAAAGAACTCCAATTTGGATGAGAGCCTCACTGGGCATAAAAATCCGTGATTGGACCTCTTCCCCTTCTTCATTCATTTGAAAAACTTCCTGAACAGTCATCTGGTTCTGTGTCAAAGTTCCGGTTTTATCAGTACAAATCACCGTAGCACTTCCCAGGGTTTCAACAGCAGGTAGTTTGCGAACGATAGCATTGTGTTGGCTCATTCGGGTGACTCCTAAGGCAAGAACAATGGTTACTATGGCTGGAAGTCCTTCTGGGATAGCGGCCACTGCTAAACTAACTGCTGTCATAAACATGTCAAAAATTTGCTCGCCTCGGATGATTCCAACCACAAAAACTACTCCACAAACAATTAAAGTTAAATATCCTAACAGCTTGCCCAAACCGGCCAATCGCTTCTGGAGGGGGGTGACAACTTCTTCTTCTTTCTCCAATAATTGGGCAATTTTTCCTATTTCCCGATTTATACCGGTTTCAGTAACTACCCCCTTGGCTCGACCATAAGCAACAATAGTTCCTGAATAGGCCATATTAAGGCGATCGGAGATGGGTAAGTTTTCAGCCATTGAATCAGTTATTTTTTCGACTGGCACTGACTCGCCAGTTAGGCTCGCTTCATCGATACGCAGATTATAGACTTCAATGAGACGTAAATCTGCCGGCACGTAGTCTCCTTCGTGGAGGAGAATAACATCACCAGGAACCAATTCTTCTGAAGAAATTTTCTGTAATAATCCATCGCGAATAACTTCACACTCGGGTACCGACATCTTTTTTAAGGCATCCAGCGCCTTGCTAGCTTTTCTTTCTTGGCTAACTCCTAAAACTGCATTAATGATTAAAATAGCGATGATAACTGTGGCATCGGTGGTTTCTCCCAACAAACCTGAAATGGCAGCGGCAGCAACTAAGATGAGAATCAAGAAATCTTTAAATTGGTCGATAAACATACCTAAAATGGTTTTTCTTTTTCCAGTAGGAAGAACATTCCGTCCTTTATCAGCAAGTCTTTGTTTTGCTTCTTCTCCTTTTATGCCTTTTTCTAAGTCGGTTTCCAGTTGCTGTATGACTTCTTGAGATGAAAGGGCATGCCAGATTATTCCTTTTTGATCCACGGTAAAACCTCCTCCAATAAACCCTCGAACTTTTCTATCAAGGTTTTCTTCTCCTCAGGTTCCTCTTTTCCAAGAATTTCTTCAATAAATCCTTGCATAGCATTGTCAAAGCCGATATCATAACCCTCTTTTTGACTTTTGTACCATTTATAATCAAGAATAAAGCAAAAAATATCTCCTAAAGTTTTCCCTTGATATACATCCTCTAAACCCTTTTCTACAATACATTGAACCGCGGGAGTATAGACTGAAAGAAACCAGTTTAAAGCAGCTTCCTTTATATCAACTTTTCTTTTAAGAAATAATTCCATTTGGTGAGCATAGTCATTGATATAATTGAAAAAAGTATCATAATGACGGTGTTCAGTTAAATCGATTCCCTTTAATCCGGTTAAGTTTTCAAATTCAATTCTCTTTTTTCGAAGGGTCCGACTTTCTTTTCTTTCGCTGGGAAAAAACTCGATTACCTCAGCATCGATGAATTCTATTCCCAGTTCTTTAGCAATTGCCACTCGATGGTTTCCATCTAAAACATAATACTCGTTGCCAACTTTATAAACAATAATTGGAGGAACAACATCACCTTTTTCCATAATTTTCCTTAACCGATAGTAGCGAACATCAGGATTTTTTAGTCTAAAACCACTCAAAAGGTCTTGCACTCGACCTACACTTCCTACAATATTCTTTACCTTAATAGCGTGAATTCCCCGATAGGCTCGGTTAGATAAACTTAATTTTTTTGAGACAACTCCAAACCCTTTAACTGGTTGAGACTTTCTTGCCATAAACTCCCTCAATTCTTTCTGTTATTGATTCAAAAACCAGCTTTCACCGGGAACTATATTCTCCAATCCCAGGAAAGCGATGAAAGCATTCATTTGATCAAACATTAATATAATTCCCAAAAAAATCAGTAAAATTCCGCTAATTATTTCAATGATATGGCCTCTTTTTTGAAGCGTCCGAAGAACACTCATCATATATCCCCAACCTAAACCCAATAAAATAAAAGGTATGGCTAATCCAAGAGCATAAAAAGATAAATAAATACCTCCCTGTAATACGTTCCCTAAAGTTGATACATAGAGAAGAATTGAGCCTAAGATGGGACCAACACAAGGTGTCCATCCTAATCCGAAAGTAACCCCCAATATCAAGCTTCTCATCTTTGCCCAGGTTTTTTTAGGTTGGATTCTCTTTTCGGCGTAAAACATCTTAATTTTTAAAATTCCCAAAATTTGTAAACCAAAAATTATAATGATAAACCCAGCTATCCGGTTAAACCATACTTTATATTTCATCAAAAATGTTCCTAAAAAAGAAGCTCCGACGCCCATGAATATAAAAACCATAGAAAATCCAACCACAAAAAGAATGGTGTGGAGAAAAACTTTCTTTCGTTCTTTTTCAAGTGATTCAACCCCACTGATATAACTCACATAAGCTGGAGCTATACCTAAAACACAAGGAGACAAAAAGGATAGTAAACCAGCCAAAAAACTTACTAATCCATTTATTTGAATATCCATATATGCACCTTCACTTCCAATAGCTTTCCGAATAAGGTTGATGATGTTTATTACTATTATAACAAAGCTTTTTCGTAAAAATATGAATGTTCCATGGTAAATTTAAACCTGAGTGTGATATAAATACTATGAGTTTTAATTTTTTAGTTTTTTAGTTATTGTAGGAAATGATTTCTTCCAATTGATCATTATGAGCATTTGAAGAAAGAAAAAAGAAGGTGATATCAATTGTATTGGGAAAAGGAGATCGAAACATTGGATCGAGATCAATTGGTCCAACTGCAATCAAAACGGTTGCAAGAAACCATGCAGCGGGCAGCAAAAACATCCTATTATAAGAAATTGTTCACACAAAATCATATTCAACCGGAAAAAATATTAACCACCAAGGATCTGCAAAACATCCCTCCTACGTCCAAAGAAGACTTGCGGAGTGGGTTTCCTTATGGTTTTTTAGCCAAACCACTGGAAGAAGTGGTTCGTCTTCACTCGTCATCTGGAACGACCGGTGTTCCAACTGTTATTTATCATACTGCTGCTGATATTGACTCTTGGTCAAATTTGGTGGCACGTTCACTCTATGGGGTGGGGGTCCGGAAGAATGATATATTTCAAAATATGATGAGCTATGGCCTTTTTAC
>Ga0116185_1001008_pt1 | contig 29728 bp, 27 predicted proteins | sample AD_JPNNA7_MetaG_FD_89754 | JGI IMG/M metagenome (GOLD analysis project Ga0116185, IMG submission 89754) | Active sludge microbial communities of municipal wastewater-treating anaerobic digesters from Japan - AD_JPNNA7_MetaG | ecosystem: Engineered > Bioreactor > Anaerobic > Digestate | place...
GGCCGGCCGGATCGGCAAAGGGAACGGCGACCATCGGCCCGTCAGGGGTCCTTGCCTTCGATACTTCTTTTTCAGCCAAGCAAATGAACATCCGCGACTTCCTGCGGACCTTTTCGCCTTCGCCGAACCCGGAATGGATCAGGGGGGAGATGGATCTCGAGGGCCATCTCTGGGGCAGGAGCGATTCGATCAACGGATCCATGTCCTTTATCACGAAAAAGGGGAAGATACAGAAATACGCCCTGATTTCAAGGATATTTGCCCTGCTCAACTTCTATAAGATCGTTCAGGCCCGCGACCTGGAGCTCACCAGCAAAAACTTCCCGTACAATGTCATCTCCTCTACCTTCACCATAAAGGACAGCATCGTTCATTTCGATGACTTCGCCCTCGACAGCAATTCCCTGCAGCTCTCTGCCGTGGGAGACTACTCCCTCAAGACAAGGAATATCGACGCCATCATGGGCGTGCAGCCCTTCGAGACCATCGACAGAGCCATCCATGCAATACCTCTGCTCGGATGGGTCCTTACCGGGGACAAGGGAAAGCTCATCGTCGTGAGTATGAAAGTCAAAGGAAACATCGACGATCCCTCGGTTCAGCTCGCTCCGGCCGAGACCATCTCGAATCCGGTCAAGTCATCCCTGATCAGGGCGCTGCGTCTGCCCTCCGAGATCATGGGGAAAACGCGCGATCTCTTCCCGAACAGCAAGAAGAACTAGCCGAATACACGGGCTGACAGGAAAAGGATTATCCCCTGGAGCGGGCGTTTAAGAAGAATGCCTCCATTTTTTCTATGAGCGGCCTCAACGTGGAGCGGTCAAGGGCGGAGACGGCTACGCCTCCGTAGCGTCCCGCAACGGTCTCGGCAAAATCGGGGGGGCACCGGTCTGCCTTGTTGAAGACCTTGAGTCGTGGCTTGCCTTCGAGGTGCAGGTCACTCAGGATGTCGTCGACTGCCTGCATCCTGTAGTCCATATGGGGGTCGGTGAGATCGATCACCTCGAGGAGCAGGTTCGCGTCCTCGAGCTCTTCGAGGGTGGCCATGAAGGCGGCCCGCAGGTCCTGGGGCAGGTCGCGGATGAAGCCTACCGTATCCGTAATGATCACCTCGATGTCTCTCGGGAACCTCAGGCGCTTGCTCGAAGGATCGAGGGTGGCGAAGGGCATGTCCGCCGTCAGCACGGAGCTTTTCGTCAGCGAGTTGAGCAGAGTCGATTTGCCGGTATTGGTGTAACCGATGATGGATATGACCGGGATCTCGCTCCTCTGCCTGCGCATCCGGGTCAGCCTCCGTTTCCTGGAGATGGCTTGAGCTTCCTTTTCGAGCCTGGTCATCCGGTCCTTTGCCTTCCTCCGGTCTATCTCCAGCTTTGATTCGCCGGGCCCCCTCGTACCGATGCCGCCGGCGAGACGGCTGAGCGACGGATTCCTGCCCACGAGCCTCGGCATGTAGTAGCGGAGCTGGGCAAGCTCGACCTGGATCTTGCCTTCCTTTGTCTTGGCCCTCCGGGCAAAGATGTCGAGGATGAGCTGGGTGCGGTCGATGACCCGCATGTCGACGATATCCGAGATGGAGCGGGCCTGCGAAGGGGAAAGCTCGTGGTCGAAGATGAGGATGTTCGCATCGACCGCAAGCGCCCTGATATAAATATCGAGCACCTTCCCCTTGCCCACGACGTACTTCGGGTCTGGCTTGGGCCTTCTCTGCACGACAGTGTCCATCACGGTGATCCCCGCTGATCTGGCAAGGGACTGGAACTCGGAGATCGCGATCTTGGCATCCTCCGAGAGCGAAGGTACGACCGCTACGAGAATGGCCCTGTCCTCGTTTGCACCGGCGCTCAACGCTGCCTGGCTCCTCGCAATCTCCTCTTCGAGGCTCGAGATGAACGTATCGAAGGGAATGTCGATGCGATAAGTCGGGGTCGGCTCCAGAGTCTTCCAGACCTTTGCCTCCCCGTTCGAGGGGATGAGATAGGCGCCGTAAGCAAGCCCGGGGTCGCCGTTCTCCTTCACGGTGATGGCGTAAACCATGTCGAGTCTCAGCTTCGCGAGGTCGGTGAGGTCTTCCGAGGTGAGCCCTTCGCCTGAAAGGTGCGTATGGATAAGCCGCAATCCCTGAAGGCGCCCCGGATGTATGCGCCTCCGGTAGAGCTCCGGGATCGAGATGCCGCCCCCGGTTCCTGCTATGACGAACTCGACCGTTCCCCGGCGGCTTATGAGGAGGCCTATCTGGATGCCGATATCCCGGGAGAGCCTGGAGAGCTCAAGTGACAATTCCTGGGTAAGGACCGAGTTTGCAGGGATCTTTCTCCGGTAAAGACGCTCCAGGGCACGCTGCTCGGATGCCTTGAGCGACTTTGTATTGCCGTAGACCTTCTGTATGAGACCCTCCCTCCCTAAAAGTGCCTCATGCCTTTTCTATGAGGGAAGAATGCATGACCACCTTGGCCTTGTTGTTGACCATCTCGATGAGGATCCTCACCCTTCCCTCATCCGAGCCCCAGGCCTCGAAGACGCCGTAGAGATCCTTCATGGGGCCGGATTTGATCCTCACCACATCCCCGGGTGCGAAGGTCACAGGCTTCTTGATGGTGCCCGATTTCTTGTCTTCGAGGTTGTACAGGCCGGCAACGAAGTCATCGTCGATGGGGACGGGCTGGTAGTTGTCGAGGAGGATTCTCCTCACGCCTCTGCACCACCTGATCTTGTGCATTTCCTCCTCGATTGGGGTGATCCTGGCGAATACGTAATTGGGAAAGAGAGGATATTTTTTTAAGATCCTTTTCCTGGCGTGAAAGATGTATTTTTCCATGAACGGCTGATAGATCTCGATACCCTGCTGCCTCAGGACAAGGCAGGCGACATCTTCCTCTTTGGGATTTGTCTGGATTACAAACCATTGCTTCATGAGGCTCGCTCCCTGGTTATTGTATAGTCTAAAGCGCGAGGAGAGTCAATCGACGCACGCCCTGCTACCTGCGCCCTCTTTCAGCGCCTGCGGGAGAATTTATCAGGACGGACACCTTTACGATCTCTATGCCCAGCCTCTTCATCCTGGGAATCTCCCTTTGAAGCACTGCGATTGTCTCCTGGTGGGGATGGCATATGCCCACGGCATTTGAGTATTTCAACGAAACCTCCACCAACTTCTCCATCTGGGATGTAATATACGGAGAGTTCTGCTCGTTATCAAGGAACACGTCCCGTGCAATGAACGGAACCTCGAGCTCTTGCGCCACCGCCGCGCATACGGACTTGCTCGTGGTCAGACTGTCTACAAAGAATAACCCCTTATTCTTGAGATCCCCGATGATCAGCCTCATGGCTTCAGGATCGGCGGTAATGACCGAACCCATATGGTTGCTCACCCCTGCTATATAGGGAACGCTCTCCATATCCTGCTTCAGGATCTCGCTGATCCGGGACGGCTCCATTCCCTGGAGGATCGCACCCGGGCCGGGATCTTTCCCGTTGCCCTGCATGGGCAGATGAAGGAGAACCTCCTTTCCCCTCCGGTGGAGAAACCGGGCAACCTTCTGAGTGTATCGGGTACCGGGAAGAACGGAAAAGGTCAGGTCCGCGTCTATCCCGGCCAAGGCTTCGGCTGCTTCCATTGTCGGACCCATGTCATCGACGATGATGGCACACCGTGCCGGCTTCTCTGTTTCCCCGGAGAAGAAGATATCCCAGCTCTTGTCATCGATCGTGATCCTGGCATGCCTTGAGTTTTCGATCTGAACCCGGCCGATCTTCTCGATGGGTCCGAAGGCCTCGGATATCCGACCCGAACTCGGGGACATGGGCATGGACACCTTGATCGTTCTCCCGAGAAAATGGACGTCCTGCCTGGCGATCCCGAGATCGAAGAGGCATCCCTTGATCAGGAGCTCGGGTAAGGCCTGCCTGGAAACGGGGAGCAGAGCTTTGGGAGAGTGTGCCTGGCGAGGCTTTACCTGCAGGGGCTTCCCCTGCTCTTTCTCCTTCTGGATCACAATGGCTATTCCCACCAGGACAGCAAGAATAACGACAATGATCAGGGCAATGGTCCCTCTGGGATCAACCTTCCTCATGCTGCCTTTTTAAATAAGTGAAATACCTGCCAGGACTTGAGGAGATCGAGCCCGTACTTCAGCTGGAAGTCGTTCTCAAGAAGCTTGTTCGGGGAAGATCCCTCGATTTTTTTGGCGCTGTCCCTGGAGCTGTCCGCTGGAGCACCCTTTTTACTATCCTTCGCACCGCCTTTGGATTGAGGTTCGAGGTGATCCTTGAGGTCCTTTTCCCGGACAAAGGTCTGGGCCTTCATATCCTCAGGGCCCGGGACCTTCTGGTCGACCCAGATATCGGGCTCGATGCCCGTTGCCTGGATGGATCTCCCGGAAGGGGTGTAGTAGCGTGCGACGGTGAGCTTGATGGCCGATCCGTCGCTTAAGGGACGGATGGTCTGCACGGACGCCTTCCCGAAGCTTTTCACCCCGACCACGACGGCGCGTTTGTTGTCCTGCAGTGCGCCTGCAACGATCTCAGCAGCGCTCGCGCTGCCCCCGTTGATGAGGACGACCATGGGAAAGTCCCCGAATGTACCTTCCTTGTGGGCACGGTATTCGGTTTTTTCTTCCGGTCTTCTGCCGTCCGTGTACACGATCATCCCGTCAGCCAGGAAGAGATCGCTCACGGCTACAGCCTGATCGAGGAGCCCGCCCGGATTGTATCGCAGATCCAGTACGAGACCCTTGATCGGACCCATTTTTTCCAGCGCGCTCTTGACGTCTTCGGCCGTGTCTACCTGGAAGCTCCTGACCTTTATGTATCCATAGCCCGGTTCGAGCATTTCCTTTTTGACACTGTCTATATGGATGATGGCCCGGGTGATCGTCAGGTCCAGCGGGCCTTCCATCCTCTCCCTCAAGATAGAGATGGTGACGCTCGTCCCTTTCGGGCCCCTGAGCAGGTTCACCGCATCTTCGAGCCCCATATCAACGGTGGATTTCCCATCTATCTTCACGATCTTGTCTCCGGGGAGCACCCCTGCATTGAACGCCGGGGTGCCTTCTATGGGCGTGACCACGATCAGAGAGCTCTCACGGATCCCTATCTCGATACCTAAGCCCCCGAATGATCCGGTGGTGGTAACCTGCATATCCTTGTATCCTTCCTTCGTCAGGTAGGCTGAATGGGGGTCGAGAACAGACATCATGCCTTTTATAGCGCCCTCGATGAGCTTCTCCGGAGGGACCTCTTCGACGTAGCTCTTCTCGATGATGCCGAGACAATCCGTGAATTTTTCAAGCTCCGGATAGAGAGTCGAGGTGTTTGCAGTCAATCCTTTCGTGTAATTCATCCCCACAACGGCAAGCGAAACAAGCAAAAATGCCCCGCCCACAAAAAACGCCTTATGAATTTTCATACGTTCTCCTGCCGAATTATTCTCCCCATAATGCTTATCGCCTATAGCATATATAAACTTTTGATAAAATAACCATCTATTCGCGTCCCAGCCAGAGATATGGGTCTTGCGCCTTCTGGCGAAAACGTATTTCGAAGTGGAGCATGGGCTTGAGCACGCTGCCGCTCTGCCCTACCCTGGCGATGATATCCTGGGAAGACACGCTCTGGCCCAATGATTTCGTCAGGTCCTGGAGATGGCCGTATATGGAGTAGAACCCGTCTCCATGATCCAGGATGATGGTGTTCCCATACTTGCCCATCCAGTCGGCATATACGACAGTGCCCTGGTAGATGCTCCTTACCGGCGCCCCTTCCTGGGCCTCGATGTCTATTCCCTGGGATCTCTGGAGGACGCCCTGAACGGTAAAGGATCCGAAACCCCTGATCACCTTCCCCCTCACGGGCCAGGGAAGCCTTCCCCGGCTCTGGAAGAACCCCCCGCTCGCAACGATGGGCTCCTGCTCCCGTCCTTGCTTCTCCTTCTTGAGCCTGTCTTTCTTCTCCCGCTCTCTCCTCTCTCTTTCCCGCTTCGCGCGCTCCCTCTTTTCTCTTTCCTTCCGCTCTTTCTCCCTCTTCTGGATCTCCTTGAGGAGATTTTCGATCTCGTCCTGATACGCCAGGGACTTGCTCCTGAGTGATGATACGAGCCGCTGCTTTTTTGAATGTTCCTTTTCCAGCATCTTAACCGTACCCTGAAGCTCGGAGAGGTCCTTCTCCATGAGAAGGGTCACGTCATTCACCTTTTTCCTCGTATACCTGAGCCCCGTCCGGAGCCTCTGGTATTCTTCGAGGAGCTTGACGTGATGACGGATGATGGCGTTGATATATCCGGAGTATTTCTCATGACCGTAATAGACGGTTACCATATCGAGGGAGGCGCTCTTGTAGAGCAAGATCCACTGGTGGCGCATCTTGTCCCTGAGCCCGTTCAGATCTGCTTCATAGGCATCTATCTGTGCATCGAGGGCAGCGATCTGCTCCTGCTTCTCCTGGATATTCGCCTTTACCCTTCCCATCCTGTTCTGGATTTTCGGTATTTCTTCATCAATTGATCTGAGCCTCTTCTCTTCAGAGAGATACGTGCTCTCGATCTCTCTGGCCTTTTTGGTGAGCTCCTTGAGCCGTGTGGATAAATTGTCGGCCGAGTGTATGATACAGGGGATGAGAATGATGATGAGAGTGAATGCGATCCTACCCATCGATGCTCTGCTTGATTGCGAGAAGCGCTCCTAAGAGGCTCAATAAACAGGAAGTTGCGATGATGGCGGCAATCTCTCTCGGCTCCAGCATGGTAAGAATGCCGCGCAGGAGCGGTGCCTGGGATACGATGTATCCGACAGCCCACTCGGTAAAGAGGAGTGCGAGCACGGCCCCGCCAATGCCGTAGACGAGTCCTTCGATGAGATAGGGGGCATAGAGAAAAGAACGCTGAGCTCCAAGGAGATTGAGCACTTCGATCTCCTTGCGTCTCGTGACGATGCTGTCACGGATCGACAGGAACACCACGAGACACAGCGAGACGGTGACGATCAGCGCGATGGCTGCCCCTGAGACGAGAATCGCTTGGTATGCATCCGCGATATATCCGAGGATGCCCTTGTCGTACCGTACATCCTCGATGCCCGGTATGCTGCGAAGCCTGAACACGATGCTGTCAATCCGGCCGGCATAGGCGGGCCTGATGCTGATTTCAAAGGCATCGGGAAGGATGCTCGAATCGAGCCCTTCGATGAGAGGGCTGTCATTGCCAAGCCATCCCTTCAATCTTTCGAGGCCTGACTGCCGGGGAATGAAAACCACGCCCTCCACCTCTTTCATCGCCGCTATCTTCGCCTGTATCGTCTCGGGAGGGCCGTCCTGCTGTTCTCCTGCAAGGTAGGCAATCATGGTGCTCGTCGTTCCCCTGATCATCTTGACCTGCATCGCGATCGTTACCGTATGGAAAACGAGGATGAGCTGGCACAGGGCAAACCACCATGCGATGAAGGTGAAAAGACCGCCCCACGGACGCCGGTAAAACCCTCTGAGGAGAAGCTTCAGGATATAGAGCCATCTGATCATGCACTTCACCTGGTCACTGTCATGCCCTTATCGAGATTGATCGTCCGGGCAAGATCGATGAGGGGGCCCTCGCGATGGCTCGCTATGAGCATGGTCATTCCCTTCTTGTTGAGCTTGAAAAGCATGTTCATCACATGATGCGCCGCAGCCTCGTCAAGGCTTCCGACAGGCTCGTCTGCAAGGAGGATATCGGGATCGTGAATGGTCGCCCTTATGATCGACAGGAGCTGCTTTTCCCCTCCCGAAAGGTCCTTTGCCCGCTCGTACACCTTGTGCTGGAGGCCGACCCACCTGAGCATCTGCCAGACCCGGTTTTTGATGTAGCCGGAAGATTTGCCCAGAATCTCGAGGATCACCGCAGCGTTGTCATAGACGGTCCAGTTCTCGATGAGCTGATAGTCCTGGAATACGAAGCCGATGTGCCGTCTCAGGGACTGGAGGCCGGATCTGCCGATCTTTTTGATATTCCTGTCGTAAAGAGCTACTTGCCCGTTCGTGGGCGTCTCGAGCCCGTAGAGTATCTTGAGAAGGGTGGTCTTCCCGGCACCTGAAGGACCGAGGATGAAACAGCACTCGCCCTTCGATATGTGCAAAGAGACGTCCTTGAGGGCATAGACGTTTTCATGGTAGATCTTGGTGACTCCTTCGAGAACGATCATTTCGCTTCTTTACATGTGCTTCCCTAAGCATCTGCCCCTTGAAAGGTGTGTTCTTATCTCACGAAAATACCTTTCTAATCCCGTTGAGGAGATCAATGTCGGCCGCGATGTATTCGACGCTTCTCGCCAAGGGCGGATGCTTGTCCGCGAGCGAAGCGGTCTCGATCATCAGGTTCTGCAGATCCTGGATTTCTTTTTCAACCAAACCCAGAATCCTCACGACCTGAACATCGCTCAGCTCAATGGCCGTGCCGAATATTTCCTGGAGCCCGCCTTTTTTCGATCTCCCCTTTGATCCGATTGCCTCCAGGAGAATGTCCGGGGAAATGCCCAGGGCCAGGGAAAGCCTTCCCACGACCTTTTTACTCGGTCTTAAGGGCGGAGTCTGTTCGTAGAGGGAAATGGTCTTGGATGAAACGCCGCTCTTGTTGGCAAGCTGTTCCATGGTCAGTCCCTTCGATTTTCGAATGCTTCGTAAATCGCTCACGTCTTCGCCCTCCTCTCCAAAATTTCCCGTCACCTCTCTTTTAGCACTATTTATCCCTTTTTACACTATCCGCAACAATCTTTTCTCGACCTGGTATGATTTTCGCAGCTTAAGCGCCCATGGCAAAGGAGAACGACAGCGGCCAAGAGCGCACAGAACAACCGAGCAGTAAACGGCTGAAAGAGGCCCGGGAGAAAGGCCAGGTCTGCAAGAGCGTCGAGGTTTCAACCTGCTTCCTGTTCGTCGCCACCGTGATATCCTTCTACTTCTACATCCCCTCGGTGGCATCACGGCTGAGTCTGGTGATGAGCACCTATCTCGGCAACCTGGCAGGCTGGGACGGCACGCAGGGCTCGCTCGTCACCATCTTCCATGGGGCAGTGGTGCAGCTCGGGATCATGCTCCTGCCTATTCTCGTCGTCTTCCTCGGCATCGGGATAGCGTCAAATATCCTTCAGGTAGGCTTCATCTTCAGCGGCGAACCCATAGTTCCGAAATTCTCGAGGCTTGATCCCGTTGCCGGGTTCAAGAATCGGTTCCTCTCATTGAGAAGCCTGGAACTCCTTATAAAGAATATAGTTATTCTCCTTGTCATCATATGGGTCTCCTATCGGGCCATCCGGAGAGAGCTCCCTGTCTTCCCCCCGCTCATGAACAGCGATGTATCCGTCATAGTATTGACTCTCTTTAAGTCCTCCATGCACATCCTGTGGGATTTCCTCTGGGTCTTCATCGTCATAGCCCTTGCAGACTATATGTTCCAGAAATGGCAGCACACCAAGGATCTCATGATGACCAAGGAGGAATTGAAGGAGGAGTTCAAGCACACCGAGGGAAACCCCATCATCAAGAGCAGGATACGCTCGATTCAGTTCCACATGGCCAGGCAGAGGATGATGAAGGAGGTCCCGAAGGCGGATGTGGTCATCACCAACCCGACCCATCTGGCAGTGGCCCTCAAGTATGAACGGGGAAAGATGATCGCTCCTGTGGTCATCGCAAAGGGGGCAGGCTTCCTGGCGGAAAAGATCAGGGAGGTGGCCCGGTCATCCCGCATCCCCATCGTCGAAGACAAGCCCTTGGCACAGGCCTTGTATAAAACCGTCGAGATTGGGGATGTTATCCCGGAGGAGTGGTACAAAGCCGTGGCAGAGATACTCGCATACGTCTACAGACTCAAATCAGGTGTCAGATAAATGGCGAAGCTGACCGGACTGCCTCTGGATATGGCAAGGAAGAACATGAGTGACATCGTCATGGCAATAGGCGTGATGGTGGTCATGGTGATCGTCCTGATCCCGCTTCCGACCTTTTTCCTGGATATCCTCCTCACCTTCAGCATGGCCATCGGGATCATTATCCTCATGGTGAGCATGTATACGACAAACCCGCTCAACTTCTCCGTGTTTCCATCGCTCCTCCTCGTCGTAACCCTCTATCGCCTTGCCCTGAACATCGCCTCGACGAGGCTCATCCTCTTGAACGGTGCAGAGGGCGAGCTTGCGGCGGGGCGGGTGATCCACTCCTTCGGCCAGTTCGTGGTCGGGGGAAGCTATGTGGTGGGCCTCGTGGTTTTCGGAATCTTCGTCATCATCAACTTCGTCGTCATCACGAAGGGAGCCACCCGCATCGGCGAGGTCACCGCCAGGTTCACCCTGGATGCCATGCCCGGCAAACAGATGGCCATTGATGCCGACCTCAATGCAGGCATGATCTCGGAGCACGAGGCGCGTGAGCGCAGAGACCTCATCAGGAGGGAAGCGGAGTTCTACGGGGCCATGGACGGTGCCACGAAGTTCGTCCGGGGTGACGCCATTGCAGGCATCATTATCGTGTTCATCAATATTATCGGCGGGATCGTCATCGGCGTGCTCCAGCACCAGATGCCCTTCAGCGAGGCGCTCACCACATATACGACGCTCACCATAGGAGACGGTCTCGTAGCCCAGATTCCGGCGCTCATCATCTCTTCAGCGGCCGGCATCATCGTAACCCAGTCCGCTGCAGACAAGTCCGTGGGCAAGCTTCTCTCGGAGCAGCTCTCATTCCAGCCCATAGCGCTGTTCTCAGCTGCAGGCATCATCGTATTTTTCGGGCTCGTTCCCGGCATGCCCCACATGTCGTTCATAACCATAGGGCTGCTCATGGGCGTCATGGGATTCATCAGCACGAGGTTCAAGAAGGAAGAAAAGGTCCCGGAGGAGGCACCCCGGGAGGAGGAGGTATCTCCCGACACCCTCCTCACGACGGACATCCTCGAGTTCGAGATCGGCTATGGCCTCATTCCCCTCGTCGACACCGCTCAAGGCGGCGAGCTTTTGACGCGCATCAAGGGGATGCGGCGCACCATTGCAGCCGAGCTCGGAATCATCGTTCCGCCCATCCATGTACGCGACAACCTCGACCTCAAGCCCAACGAGTACAAGCTCTCGCTCAAAGGCTCGGAGATCGCGCATTCCGAGGCAATGGTGGACAGGCTGATGCTCCTCAATCCCGAGGACGTGAAGATCGATATCCCCGGCATCCCCGTCAAGGAGCCGGCATTCGGACTGCCCGCCCTGTGGATCAAGAAGGCCGACAGCGAGCGTGCCCAGCTCGCCGGGCTGACGGTCGTCGACTCGTCGACCGTCATCGCCACCCACCTTACCGAATCCATAAAGGGCAATGCTCACGAGCTCATGGGGAGGCAGGAGCTCCAGGCCATGCTCGATACGGTGTCGCGGTCCCACCCCAAGGTGGTCGAGGATCTCATTCCGGCAACCCTCCCGGCAAGCGTCGTGCTCCGGGTCCTCAAGAACCTCCTCAAGGAGAAGGTCTCCATCAAGAACATCCTCACCATTTTCGAGACCCTTGCCGACTTCGGGCCCATGACCAAGGATCCGGATATTTTGACGGAGTACGTCAGACAAGCCCTCATGCGGATCATATCGAAACCGTATATTCAGGAAAACACCATCAAGGTACTGGCTCTAGATCCTTCAATTGACGGGATAATTTCAAAATCCATCCAGCATACCGAACATGGTTCGTATCTTGCATTGGAACCGGATAAGTCTCAAAGAATACTGATGACTTTAAACAAGGAGGTTCATAACGTGGGCAAACAGGGGCTGGTTCCGATCCTGCTGACATCCCCCGTGTGCAGGGCATACATGAAGCGGCTCACGGAACGCTACCTGCCCGATCTCGTCGTGCTGTCACACAACGAGATACCTCCGGAAATAACCATCAAAAATCTCGGGATGGTAAGGATCGATGCAAATTAAGACGTACACCGCAGCATCCATGAAGGACATCCTTTCCCGGATCAAGAACGAGCTGGGATCTGATGCGGTAATCCTCTCCAAGAGAGAGCTCCGGGATCAGAACTTCGGGCTGTCCGCCAAACCCCTGATCGAGGTGACTGCTGCGGTGGACTATGACTCGGCCATGTATGACCGCCAGGCGCATATTACCGCCGTGCCTTCCGATTCCCTGCCGAAGACCGCTGTCCCTCTGGGCAATCTCTCGGACGACATCATCGAGCTCAAGGAAATGATGAAGGAGCTGATAACCCATACCGGGCTGGACGTCCGCCAGAGCAATCCGATCCGGAAAAAGCTCATTGCGAGCGGTATCAGGCAGAACCTTGCAGACATTGTCCTCTCGAAGCTCGGCAAGCAGGCCAAAGCGGAGTCTGTCAGGGATCTCTTAAGCAAGATCGTTCAGGCAGCCCCGCCCGAACAGAACAAGGTATGGGTCTTCGTGGGGACGACGGGCGTCGGGAAAACCACCACGATCGCCAAAATCGCAGCCAGGTGCGTCCTCAATGAAAACAAACGGGTAGGGCTCATAACCCTGGACACCTACCGGATCGGCGCCGTTGACCAGGGAAGGATCTATGCCAAGATACTGAATATCCCCTTCCTGTCCGTCACGGCGGCATCGGAGTTCAGGGCCGCCCTCGCGAAGCTCGACTCCCTGGACCTCATCCTCGTGGATACGGTCGGAAGATCGCCCAAATGCAAGGATTATATTCCCCGGCTGAAGGAGTATTTCGACCGCGTCGATCCCTGCACGTTCCTCCTCATGCCGGTGGCTACGAGGGATTCGGAAATGGATACCACGACGAAGGCCTTCGCGGAGCTGGGTGTCGACCGGATGATCTTCACCAAGGTGGATGAAGCGGTCGCGAGCGGACCCGTGATCAGCCATAATCTCATCTACAGGATCCCGATCTCGCACCTCACGACGGGACAGAGGGTGCCCGAAGACATCGAGGAGGCATCCTCCCATGCGATCGTAGAGAGATGTCTCGGAGACATGAGATGAAAGATCAAGCACATACATTGAGAAGAATATTCGAGGGAGGAGCGAGCTCGAGCTTCCCGCAGGTCCTGTCGGTCACCTCGGGCAAGGGTGGCGTCGGAAAAACGAGCATCGTCGTCAACATGGCCATCATCCTTGCCCAGAAAGGGAAGAAGGTGCTCGTGCTCGATGCCGACCTCGGACTCGCCAATGTCGACGTCATGCTGGGCCTCATGCCCAAGCACAACATACAGCATGTTCTCGACGGGCAATGCGCTCTGGAGGACATTCTGCTTGAGGGACCGGAAGGGATCAAGATCATCCCTGCTTCATCCGGAATCCAGGAGCTTTCGGACCTCACCAACGAGCAGCAGCTCTGCCTCGTGAATTCGCTCGATTACTTCGACCAGCACATCGATTACATGATCATCGACACGGGTGCGGGAATTTCCCGGAATGTCATGTACTTCAATACCGCTGCCCAGCGGATCCTCGTTGTCTGCACGCCGGAGCCCACATCCATTACCGATGCGTACGCCCTCATCAAGGTCTTGAGAAAGCAGTACGGAATCAAGCGCTTCGATCTTATTGTGAATAATGCTTCCTCCAAAATCGAGGGAGACCAAGTTGCACGGCAGTTAACGTTAGTATGTGAGAGGTTTTTAGGGGACGTTGCACTGGAGATCCTCGGGTCCATCCCGACCGACAAGACCATCTCCGAGTGCATCAAAGGGCAAAAGGCATTCGTCGGGGTCCATCCGACCGGGGAGGCGTCGATTCGCCTGGAGAGAGTCGTGAATCGTCTGGAGCAGACATCGCGGAACTCGAACTCCGGGAATCTGCAGTTTTTCCTCAAGAGGATGCTCCTCAATCAATCGAAGGGATCGAGCCATGCAGGATATAGCATTTCCAGATCTTACTGAAGAACAGAAACTCAACCCCAAGGTCAGGACCAAGGTCATCAACGAGTTCTCACCGCTGATCAAGTACATCGCCAGCCGTATCGCTATCCGGCTCCCTCCCCACATCGACCTGAACGACCTCATCAATGCAGGGGTCATAGGCCTCATTGACGCCATCGAGAAATTCGATGCATCGAAGCAGATCAAGTTCAAGACCTATGCCGAGTTCAGGATCAGAGGCGCCATCCTCGACGAGCTCCGCTCCATGGACTGGGTCCCGCGCTCGGTGCGGCAGAAGGCCAGGAAGGTCGAGGATGCCTATGCGCGTCTCGAGTTCACCCTCGGAAGGCCTGCCAGCGACGAAGAAGTGGCCAGCGAGATGAAGATCGACATCGATACCTTCCACAAGCTCCTTTCAGAGACGGCGTCCGTGTCTCTCCTGAGTCTGGACGACCTCGGTGAAGACGACTCCGATCTCTCGAAGAGAAATCTCCTCGAATACATCCTCCAGGACGAAAAGGACTGGCCCTCCCACAAGCTCCGGTATGCCGAAGTGAGGGAGATCGTGGCAAAGGGGATTCAATCGCTGCCCGAAAAGGAGCGCATGGTCATTTCCCTGTACTATTACGACGAGCTCACCATGAAGGAAATCGGGTATGTGCTGAAGTTTACGGAATCGAGGGTCTCCCAGATCCACACCAAGGCAATCTTGAGACTGAGATCGAAGATGCAGAAGCTCTTCAAGGAGATCAGGGTTTAAAGATTTGCCGGTGAAAATACGATGAAGCGAAAAAGACTGCGGAGGCGCCTATGGCGGTAGATAAGAGCATAAAGATCCTCGTCGTGGATGACTTCTCTACCATGCGCAGGATCGTGAAAAACATCTTGAGACAGCTGAACTTCAACAACATCATCGAGGCCGATGACGGCTCTACTGCGCTGGATGTCCTTCAGAGAGAAAAGATCGACATGGTGGTCTCCGACTGGAACATGCCGAAGATGACCGGTCTCGAGCTCCTCAAGGCGGTGAGATCGGATGACTCACTCAAGGACATCCCCTTCCTCATGGTGACGGCAGAGGCCCAGCAGGAAAATATCATCGAGGCAGTCAAATCCGGAGTAAGCAACTACATCGTCAAGCCCTTTACCGCCGAAACTCTGGGGCAGAAGATCAACCAGATATTCAGCAGATAAGGGGGGAGTCGTGGAAAGCCCGTCCGAGAAAAAGGCTGAGCTTGACAAAGACGGGATCGCCTTCGACATCAACGAAGCAGAGCTCGACAAAGACACGGCGTCTTTCCTCGATCTTTCCGGAGCAGGAGAAGATGCATCGGGCGATTCACCCCAAATTGCCGCACAGGCTGCCCCCAAGCAAGAGAAAACCTCCAGACGCCGCTTAATCCTTTATGGCTCGATTATCTCGGGCGCCGTCCTTGTCCTGCTCATATCCGGCATGACCGCATATCATTTTCTGAACAGACACGAGGCCGAGATTCCAGAGGCTTATAAGAAGCCGCCCGAGACTCCCGGCCTCCATTCGCCCCAGGGAGAGATCGTCCTCGATCCCATCATGGTCCTCTACAATTCCAGGAATCCCAGGGAGTCGGGAGTCCTGCTCGCTCAGGTGAGCTTGCATGTCAATCCTGAGATTGCGTACAATATCGGAAACCGGATGTTCGATATCCGGAACCTCATTTCCCAGAGACTCTCTGCCAATGCCGAGGTCTATTCGAAAGACGAACTGTCAGCCATGCTCCGTGAAGACCTGAAATCCCTCAATGTCAGGGACGTGGCATTCGTACAGTTCGAGAAACGGTAAGCGGCATGAGAGCACATGACCGGACCCGTACGAAAAACAATCGATAAGGGTATGATATGGAATTGGCAAGAATTGACGAGATGATAGCTTCCGAAGATTCCTCCCTGAGGAGGGAGGCGGCGACCCTGCTTGCAGAATTCGATGCAGAGGAAGTCTCCGACAGGCTTGCCGAGCTGCTCAAGGACCATAACAACGGGGTCAGGGACGCTGCCCAGAACTCGATCATCATGCTGGGGGGCAAACCCCTCGTCGAGAAGATGGTCCCGCTGCTCTCCCTCGAAGACCCTGCCATCCGGAACGCGGCCGTCGACATCTTGAGAAAAATAGGTCTCGACGGATTGGATACCCTTCACGCTTTCGCAAAAGACTCAAACGACAACGTGCGACTGTTCATCCTCGACATCCTCGGCACCATCGGGAGCCACGAGAGCCTCGGCACCCTGATCGAGGGGCTCTACGATACGAACCCCAATGTGCGCAATGCCTCGGTCATCTCTCTCGGCGAGCTCGGCGAGCCTCAGTCCTTCGAGCACCTTCGCGCGCTCATCAATGACGAGGAGTGGATCCGCTTTTCCGTTATCGAGGCCCTTGCCAGCATCCCCCACGAGGGGGTCGTCGGTTTTCTCCTGGAAGAGCTGGGCCGATGGTCCAACGATGAGATCACCACATGCGCCATTCTCGAGACCCTCGGGAAGATAGGCTCGAAAGATTCGGTACGGCCGCTGATGGACATGCTCGAAAAATCGGATGAATATATCGCGATCTCGATTGCCCAGACACTGCTCGCCATCATGTCCGGTGAAGATATCGCGGCTCTCGATCCCAGCGACAGATCCCGCCTCAAACGCGTCCTCGAGAGGTGCCTCCTGGATGCGGAAGATGAGTTCCTTCACAACATCCTTTCGGCAATGGGCATTATCGGCGATACCGGGAGCGCTGAGAAGATCGTGGATCTGGCGAGAAGGATCGATCCGGATCACGAGCAGGAGAAATGGGAGGACATCAAGGATGCCCTCATCGAGCTTGGTGACGCTTCCCTGATGGTGAATCTCCTCGATGACGACGAAAAGAGCAGAATCCTCTCCTCGGAGATCCTCGGCAGAATCGGGGGCGAAAAGGAAGGTGAAGAGCTTTCCGCAAGGATACTCTCGCAAGAGGGCTATGTGAAAAGGGCCATGACCGATGCACTCGCACATATCGGAGGTCCGGGCTCCAGGGCAACCCTGCTCCGTCTCATCCACGACCAGGACGGGCATGTGGTGACGTCTTCCCTCCAGGCCCTGGGAGAACTCGGCAATCCGGAGGACATCGACGAGCTACGAGGATTCTTGCGGCATCCCTATCCCGACGTCAGAGGAACCGCACTGGAGGCTATCGCCCGGATCGGCGCCGACAAGGCGGAAAAATGCTTCCTCTCCCTTACGGAAGATCCCGACCCCGAAATCAGGATCATGGCCATTGTCGGTCTCGAAAGGATCAAGAGTGCCTGCCTTTCCGATACGGCCGCCCGCATGCTTGAGGATCGGGACTGGAGAGTGTGCATGGCCGCCCTCAAGATCGTCAGGGATGAGATGCTCCCGATGGAAAACGGCCTGCTCGCCACGCTCCTGAATAACGAACACGATGAAATCCGGCATCTTGCCATCGGCATCGTGGGCCAGAAGAGGATAGGCGAGCTGAGACCCTTGCTTGAAGACGCCATCTCGGGCGATAAGATGTGGACATCGTACCATGCCATAGAATCCCTCGGGCTGTTCAGGGACGAGGATGCAAAAGCGAGGCTGCTCGCCATCCTCAAAAACGGGCCCGACTTTCTGCGCATCTCTGCGCTCAAGACCCTGGGCTTGTGGGAAGACGAATCGTTGGTCTCCGATCTGGAAATTTACATGGACGACGACAATCTCGATGTTGCCAGGGCTGCAGCCGAGGCAATGGATAAACTGCAGGGAGTGGCCGTCTGATGAACAGCCGTGTTCTCGATATCATAAAGGGTATCGACGATATCCCCACCCTGCCCTCCGTTGCCATGGAGGTGATGGACCTTACCCGGTCTGCCGAGGTTTCCATCAGGGAAATCTCCGAGTGCATCCACAAAGACCCGGCGCTGGCCATGCGGGTGCTGAGGATGGCGAACTCCTCGTTCTACCGGAGGGGATCAAAGGAAATCGACACCATCCACCGGGCCATACTCATGATGGGGCTCAACGAGGTCGTCAATATCGCCACCTCCGTCTCTGTCCTTTCCATCCTGAATCCGAAAAACGATGAAAGAGAATCGCTGAGGAGAAAGCTCTGCAACCACTGCATTGCAACGGCACTCATCGCGCGGTACATGGATAAGAAGATCCACCTGAGGGCGCAAGGCAGGGAATTTGTCGGCGGCCTGCTCCACGACATCGGCAAGATCATTTTCGACGAATACTTCCATGACCGCTTCCTCGAGGCTCACGAGCTCTCGATCAGGAAGGACTGCCCCATGTTCGAGGCAGAGAAGGAGGTCATCGGAGCCACTCACATGGACGTAGGATCTTTCCTCGCCCAGAAATGGAAGCTGCCGCCCTACCTTGCAGACATCATTCTCAACCACCACAATCCGGCAGATGCGCAGCTCAAGGATATCACGGCGCTCATATCGATCGCAAACCTTCTGGCAAAGGCCAGGGAGATCTCCTGCGGCGGAGACACGATATCCTTCGTGCTCAAGGATCAGGGGGCATGGCTCATTCTCAAGAAGCTGGGCCATCCCATGGATACCCTCGATCTCGAGCGCATCACCTTCGAGATGGAAGACATCGGGCAAGAGGTGCAGAAGTACATCTCGACGGTGCTGGATCAGCCTTCGGAGGGAAATGCCGATGGCTGACTTCCTCGATCCGGTGGCTTCCCAGATGTCGGATGAGACCTTCCTCCTGCTCAGAGACCTTATCTATGAGCATTCCGGGATCTACTTCTCCGACAACAAAAAGGCCCAGCTCGAAAACAGGCTCTCCCTGCGGCTCAAGGCGAACAACCTCCCCGACTACGACAAGTATTACTACATGCTCAAATACGACCCTCAGGCGTCGAGAGAGCTGAAGGCCTTATTCGATTCGGTAACCACGAACGAAACGAGCTTCTTCAGGAGCCCTCCCCAGATCCAGGCTTTCCAGGAAAAGGCCCTGCCCGAGATCATCCAGCACCGGCTCGAAAAAGGGGAGAAGGTCCTGAGGCTCTGGTCGGCCGGATGCTCCACCGGGGATGAACCCTATACCATGGGCATCATCCTCAAAGAGGTTCTCAAAGACAGGCTCAGTGAGTGGGATGTGAAAATCTATGCCAGCGACATCAGCGAAAAGGCGCTGAAGTCCGCCCGGGCGTCGACATACAACGAGTACACCTTACGATCGGTACCTCCCGAGATAAAGAAAAATTACTTCATCCAGAACGGACCCTTGTTCACTGTCTGCGACGAGATACGCTCCCTCGTCGAGCTTCAGTATTTGAACTTCAACGACGCAAAGCGCGTCAAGCTCATGAGGGGCTTCGACATCATCTTCTGCAGGAACGTTCTCATCTATTTCGATGATGCTGCAAAGAAGAATTTCGTGGCTCAGCTCTATGACAATCTGAACCCCGGAGGATACCTTTTCATCGGCCACTCGGAATCTCTCCACAACATCTCGAGAGCATTCAAGCTGGTGCATTTTCCTGGCGCCCTGGGATACAAAAAGGAATAGCGAACTCATGGATAAAATACTCATCGTAGACGACTCGGCGACAGTCAGGAAGCTCCTGGTTCACACCTTGAGGCCGAAGAATTACCGCTGCATCGAGGCCTGCGACGGATTCGACGCCCTCGAGAAGCTGGCCCAGCACCCGGACACGAGGCTCATCATCTCGGACCTCAACATGCCCAACATGGACGGCATAGAGCTCATAGCGAACATACGGCAGAATCTGCAGTACAAGGACCTCCCGATCATCATGCTCACGACTGAGGCATCTCAGGACAACAGGAAGCTCGCCTTCGATGCGGGCGCCAACCTCTACCTCGTGAAGCCCTCGCCCGCGCACATCATCCTCTTCAAGGTCCAAAGCCTTCTCGAAGCCGACAAGTGAGCGTTCAGGGCAATCCCTTATCGCTATCTTCTTATCCCATAAGGCATAAAACTCAGCTCTCCTCCCTGGTACATTCATAGAACACATCAAGAAAGACATACTCGGTGGAGAGGGAGCCGGGGGAGCCCTTCCTTCACCAGAATCACTTGTTTGTTTGCATCCTATGGCTTGCCTTACGGGCGACCCCGTAAACTCGCCTCCCTTAAGGGAGGCTCAAACAATACGGGGTCAAGAGCCCTCCAGGCTTCGCCATGGATGCAAATCAAAAAGTGCTCAATGGTTCATCCAGGACCCCCCGGCTCCCTTGGCACGCTCTCAGAAGTATAGCAACCCGTCATTCCCGCAAAAGCGGAAATCCAGCGGATCCTGGGCTCCCTGAATTATCCCGGCCGAATTCATCCCTGCTGAGGCGGAGGCAGGGATTACAGCTTTTTCGATTCCGACAGGGCATCAATACTGGATCGTTCTCCCCAGCTTGATGCTGTAGGCCTTGTCTCTCGTCACGATGATGTGGTCGTGCACAGCGATGCCGAGTGATTCGCCCAGCTCCGAGAGGGAGCGGGTGAGACGCTCGTCGTGGGATGAAGGTGACAAGGTGCCCGACGGATGATTGTGCACGAGGATAAGGGCGGATGCGCCCTTCATGAGGGCGGTTTTGAAGACCTCGCGGGGATAGACATGGGCCGTGTTCACGGTGCCTTCGGAGAGACGCTCGATATGGATGAGATGCCCTGCCGAATTGAGGCACAGGAGCATGAAGTGCTCGCTCTTTTCTCCTCCGATCTCGGCCTGCATATATCTGATCACGGCCTCGGGGTTGTCCAGGGCAACTGCGGCGTCCTCGCCTTCAGGGACCAGATACCTTACGATGCATTCCTTGACGAGCTTGATGAGGGTGCTCGTATACTCTCCCACCCCTTTGCTCTCTTCGAGATCGCCGAAGGACCCGTCGAAGACCCTCCGCAGCGTTCCGGCCTGCCTGATCATCTCCTTGGCGAGGGGCTTCGTGTCCTTTTTCGGAATGGCATACCCGAGAAGCAGCTCGAGAAGCTCATAATCCTGGAGCGCATCCCTGCCGCCCTTCCTGAAACGCTCCCGGAGCCTGTGCCTGTGCCCGAGGTAATGGGGCGTGCTCTCCTTCATTCACTCCCCCCCGCTCTGCCTGCATACGGCAGCAGGTGAGGAGAAATCCCACGGCAGGACCTCGTCCGCGTTGCGCTCTCTTAAGGCGTAGTAATCGGGGTTGCGCGGCCACTCCTTGAGGATCCCCTGCCACTTCGACTGAGGCTCCCCCGCCATCCTGGCAAGGACGTCGAGGACCCTCCGGTCGCCGCGGGCGATCATTCCCTGCAGATAAGCCCACTTCGGACCTTCAAAGCTCACCGAGACATTGCTCTGGGAGCTTAAGCCCCTGGCGATCTTCCGTATCCTCTTTTTCGCCTCTGCCGGCTCGATCATGCCCACCCTCTCGTAGCGGGAATGGGGCTTGGGAACCATCGTGTTGATGCTTACCGACACCTTGCCCATCCTCCTGTTCCCTTTCGAAACGAGAATGAAGACCTGCCTGATGCGCTTCACGAGGTCGATGACGGCATCGATATCCGCCGGTTCCTCTCCGGGGACGCCCACCATGAAATAGAGCTTGATATCCCGTATCCCGCTCTTCACGAGCGAGGTGACGTCGTCGAGGATCGCCTCGTTGCTCACGACCTTGCCCAGCGAGGAACGCAGGGAGTCCGAACCCGTCTCGGGCGCGAGGGTCACCCCGCCAACCCGGGACTCTTTCAGGTAATGGAGGAGATCGTCGGAGATCATGCCGAGGCGCAGAGACGGAGGAGCGATCTTCAAACCCATCGAATCGATCTCGGAGAGGATCGTGGAAAGCTGGGGGTGGTTGTTGAGCGACGTGCTCACGAGACCGAGCTTTTTCCCGGAATGAGAGGCCTTTTCGAACACGCCCTTCAAGTTCGATACATCGACGGGCCTAAACGGGGAGTAGATCTCCCGGGCGGTGCAGAACTTGCAGCGGTACGGGCATCCGCGGGCTATCTCCAGCAGGAACATGTCCGCAAACACGGTCCTGTTCGTGAGGATGACCGAGTAGCCCGGGTCCTCGAAGGGCTCGACAACGGAGATGCCCGGCCTCTTTCCCTCGAACCCCCGTATCGCATCGCCCTCGTAGACAGGCGTCGTAAGCTCGGGGATATAGACGCCTTGCGTCTTCTGCAGCCTCTCGAGGAACTCGCCCCGGCCCGTGCTCTGCGAGAAGGCATTCTGGAGGGCATCTGCCAGGGGCTCGCCCTCTCCGAGGAAGCACGCGTCGAGGACTTCTGCCACCGGCTCCGGGTTTATGGTCGCGGCTGCCCCGCCTGCCAGGACGATGGGCCCGTTCGGGCGGTCCTTCGAGAGGAGAGGGATGCTGTTGCTCTTGAGGATATGGAGCATGTTGACCCAGTCGAGCTCGTAGGAGACGCTGAAAGAGACGACCTGGAACTCCCGGAGAGGCCGCGAGGATTCCACGGAGCGCTCGAAGTCCGTGAAAAAGCGTTCGCATACGATACCCGGGTGGGCGTTCAGCACCCGGTACATCGTGTGCAGTCCGAGGTTGGACATGCCCACGAAGTAGGTGTTGGGGTACACGAGGGCAACGCTTAATCTGCCCCCCGGATCCTTGCGGATCGCACCTTTTTCATCCAACATCGATACCGAGTCCCTTGATCTTCCTGTGCAGGTTGCTCCTCTCTACGCCGATGAGATCTGCTGTCTTGGAGATGTTGTTCCCGCACTCCTTGAGCTTGTTCTCAATGAATATCCTTTCAAACTCCGCCCTCGCATCCTTGAGCAGGGTGTACCCGAAGAGCCTGTCCGATTCCGAAACGGATCTCGATCCCAGGGGCAGGATATCGTCCGCCGTAATGGTATCCCCCGGGGTCATGATCACGAGTCTTTCGATGATATTCTTCAGCTCTCTGACATTGCCGGGCCAGTCGTGCTGCATGAGCTTCTTGACGGCGCCTTCGGTGATGGCCTTCTTCTTCCCGCCCTTCAAGGGGGAATACACCTTGAGGAAATACTCGGCGAGCTCGGGGATGTCCTCTTTCCGATCGATGAGCCGGGGCACGTAGATGGGAATGACGTTGAGCCGGTAGTAGAGGTCCTGCCTGAATCTGCCGGCAGCGATCTCTTTTTCGAGGTCCTTGTTCGTGGCCGTGAACACCCGCACGTCCACCTGGATGGTCTGGCCGCCGCCCACCCTCTCGAAGCGCTGCTCCTGGAGGATCCTCAGGATTTTTGCCTGAGTGGGCAGGCTCATATCCGCGATCTCGTCGAGGAAGAGCGTCCCGTTGTGGGCCAGATCGAACTTGCCCCGCCTCCTTTCCGTGGCGCCGGTGAAGGCGCCCTTCTCGTGCCCGAAGAGCTCGCTTTCGATGAGCTCCTGCGGTATGGCCGCACAGTTCACCTCCACGAAGGGCTGCTTGGCCCGTACGCTTTTCTTGTGGAGCCTCCGGGCCACGAGCTCCTTTCCCGTCCCGTTCTCACCCAGGATGAGGACCCATGCGTCTGAAGGCGCTGCCCTGTCTATCTGCTCCTTGAGCTTCCTGATGGCGGGCGAGTTGCCGATGATCTCATCTTCCTTCTCGGTTTTTTTTCTCAAGAGGGCGTTCTCTTCCTCGAGGGCCTTCATCTGCAGGGTGTTCTGGATGGTGATGATGATCTTGTTCAGATCGAGAGGCTTCTCCACGAAGTCGATGGCGCCCAGCCTGGTGGCCCTCACAGCGGTTTCGATGGATCCGTGGCCCGTCATGATGATCACCGGGGTATTGTTCCCGTTCTTCCTGAGATCCTCCATGATCTGCAATCCGTCCCTGCCCGGCATCCATATGTCGAGAAGGATGAGGTCCACATCGCTGCTCTCGATGATTTCGAACGCCTCGTCGCCGTTTCCGGCCAGGAGCGTATGGTACCCTTCATCCTCAAGCCCGCCCTTCAAAGAAAACCGTATGCTTTCCTCGTCATCAACAATGAGTATCGTGCGCTTCATGAACTACTCCTTTACCGGCAATTCAATGCTGAAAACCGTTCCCACAGGCACGTTATCCTTGACCCGGATGAACCCGTTATGATCGGAGACAATCCTGTTGACAATGACGAGACCGAGACCCGTCCCCCCTCTCTTGGTGGAGAAGTACGGCTCGAACAGCCGTTCCTTGACCTTGTTCGAAATCCCGGTGCCCGTGTCCGAGATGTCGAGGGTGGCAATGTGCACGTCGGAGTCGTAGGCCGTCTTTATGCTCACCTTTTTCTGCGGATTCGACGCCTCGATCACGGCAGTGGATGCATTCTCCAGCAGATTGCCGATGGCCCGGCTCATCTGCGGACTGTCGATCTCCACCATGGGCATGCCCTCGTCGATGGTTATTTCATACTCGACTTGAGGATGGGCCTGCCTGTAGAGCGTCACTGCATCCTGAACCACCTTGTTGAGATCTCCGGGCACGGGCATGCACGAGGGCATCTTGGCAAACGCAGAAAACTCGTTCACCAGGTGCTTCATCTCGTCGACCTCCTTGATGATGACCCTGGTACATTCGTCGAACACCTGCCCGTCTTCCGCCAGCTTGTCGAGGTATCTCCGCCTGAGCCTCTGGGCAGAGAGCTGGATGGGGGTGAGCGGATTCTTCACCTCATGGGCGATCCTGCGCGCCACCTCCCTCCACGCCGCCATGCGCTCCATCTTCTGCATCTGGGTGAGGTCGTCGAACACGACGACGGTCCCGAGATGCTCGTCGTTGTCGTCATAGAGGAACGACGCGTGCCCGAGCAGGGTAAGCCTCTTGCCTCCGACGGATACCCCGATCTGCTTCTGGGTGGTAATGCCTTTCGACTTCTTGAAATTCTCGATGAGGTCCGTCGAAATCGCGCTCAGGCCGTCCCTGAATATCTCGTCGTATTTCTTTCCATGTGCGGATTCCTGCGTGATGGCGAGCATCTCACTGGCCGCGGGATTGAGATAGACCACGGTATCATCCGGCTGGAGCGTTATGACCCCTGTCGAGATGTTGTTCAGCATGGTCAGGATGTAACGGTTCCTGTTCGCGAGGTCTGTGTATGCCTTCTCGAGCTGCTTTCTCGATTCGGTCAGGTCGCTCACCATCTTGTTGAAGTCCTGCACGAGGAGGCCGAGCTCGTCGTTCGACTGGACGTCGATGGAGAAGCTCAAATCCCCTCTCGAGATTCTCTGCGTTCCCTCGACGAGCTTCTCGATGGGGTTGAGAAGCCCCTTGGAGATGTTGATGCCGAACCACACGGCCGAAAAGAGCACCAGCAGGGTAATCGAGGAGAGAATGATGATGTAGTTGGTCTTTATCGGCCCTTTGACCCGCAGGCTCTGGATGTAGTCGGTGAAGGTGCCCCTGATGATTCCCAGCCTGCCCGAGAGGCTTTCCGGGATGTAGTAATCCACCACGAGCACGCCAACGACGTCCTTCAGATTGAAGGAGGACCTGATAGGCACGATTCCCTCGATGACATCCGCCTTGCCTGTCCTTCTGACAATGGACATGGTCTTTCCTTCCATGGCCTCATGGACCCGGCTCGACTGAGGTGACGGCAGGCCCGCGGCGCCGATGGAAGGAGAGGTGATCTTCACGAGCTCCTCGCTCTGAGCGGACAGGACCTCAACGGACGAGAGCCTGAACAATGCCATCCTGTCGCTGAGGAGCGCCTTCAAGATATCGAGATTTTCCTCTTTGAGCAGTCTTCTCTCGGTTATCTCCGCGGATATGGAGCTCGCGTAGTGGATCGCCTCTGCCGAGGCCTCCTTGTAGTAGATGTTCGCCACGTTCATGGATTCCTCAATAGCGGTCTCCACTGAGGAGGAGAGCCATCCCTCCATGGAGCTCGTGAGGAAGATGACGCTCGTGAAGAACAGGACCATGGTGGGAACGATGGTGAGCGTTACAAAGGCGATGACGAGCTTGGTCCTGAGCTTCGTCCCGAGCACGCCTTTCTGCCGCTCCATGAGGAGCTTTGCGAGATTGCGGGTCACGAGGAAGATGACGAGCACGAGCAAGACCACATTGAGGCTGATTACGGCGAAGATGACGATGTTGCTCGACAGGGAGAGGGCCTGGAGGTTCCGGATATTCGTCCGCGCGATGCTCAGGAGGGCGATCATCCCGAGGATAACGAAAATATAGACGATCTCCCTGGTCCTCTTCGAAATCACGACCTGTTTCCCCCCTCCAGGAAATACGCCTTGCGGATCTCGTGCGCAAGGGCGATGTGAAGCCGGTGGCTGGCCTTGTATGCCCTGATGTCGCCCTCGATCGGCACGCCCAGGGTCCAGAGGTCGCCCAGGAGATCGAGGATCTTGTGGCGGATGCATTCGTCCGGGAACCGGAAGCCTTCGGGATTGATCACCTTCTCATCATCCACCACCACGGCGTTCTCGAGGCTTCCTCCCAGGGCAAGCCCTGCCGAGCGCATCTTTTCCACGTCGCGGAGCATGCCGAAGGTCCGGGCCTTCGAGATCTCCTCGCCATAATCGGCTCCGCCGAAGGACAAGCGCTGTCTCCCGATGGCACGGCTCGGGAAATCGATCTCGTAGGTGATCCGGAATGGTCCCGGCCCTGCCTCGATGGACGAGCCGCCCTCTTCGAGGTGGATGGCGTCACGGATGCGCACAGGCGCAACCTCTCCCGAGAGGTCCATTGTCCCGGCATCCTGGAGCCGGGTGAAGAACGGCCAGGCAGAGCCGTCGAGGACCGGGATCTCCTCGCCCTCGATCACCACCTCGCAATCGGTGATCTTGAGCCCCCACAGGCACGACATGAGGTGCTCGATCGTCGAGACGGACACCCCGCCTAAGCCGATGGTAGTGCTGAGCCTGGTGTCGACGACGTTTTCGGGCGTCGCCGGGACCCTGACACCCTTCTTTACGAACACGATCCCCTGATTCCCGGGGCAGATGCGGACGAGAGCCCGGCCGCCCCGGTGAAGACCGATCCCTTCGATATGCACTTCCTTCGATAGCGTCCTGCGAACCATAGTGGTCATAGATTATGGAACCCAGGCCTTTTAGTCAAATGCTAAAAGGGGCGTACGCTTTAGTTTGACACCCGTGAGAAAAACCCTTATATGATCATCCCATGTTCGGAATCGGCGGTCAGGAACTCTTTTTCATCATCTTGCTGGCCTTGTTACTGCTCGGACCCGGCAAACTACCGGAGATCATGAAGACCTTAGGCAAGGCAATGGGAGAATTCCAGCGCGCTTCCAACGACCTCAAACGGGAGATCGATCTTGCGTCGCAGGAAAAGCCGGCAAGGCCGGCACCCGGGCCGGCTCCTGCCGAAAAGACCTCGAGCACCCAGGAAGACCCGGCCGAGCGAGCTGACTCACCCGACAAGGAGACCTCCTCTTCCGACCAGCCGGAGAGCAACCCCGATGTGATGAAAGGCTAGAGCACGCGTGGATGAGGAAATAAACCCGACAGACGATAAGCTCCCGATAACCGACCACCTCGAAGAGCTGCGCTGGAGAATCATCAAGAGCCTTATTGCCGTGGGTGTAGGCTTTGTCGTTTCCTATGCCTTTGCAGACAGGATCTTCAATTTCCTGACCTCGCCCCTGACGCAGGCCATGCCCGAGGGAAGCCACATCATCTACACCTCGCTGCCCGAGGCGTTCTTCACCTACATGAAGGTCGCCTTTTTCTCCGGCCTCATCTTCTCCGCCCCGGTCATCTTCTACCAGATCTGGAAGTTCGTTATGCCCGGGCTCTACGAGAATGAAAGAAAATACGTCGTTCCCTTCGTGCTCGTGGCAACGTTCTTCTTCGTCGTGGGCGTGACCTTCGCCTTCTTTGTCGTATTCCCCGTCGCATTCAAATTCTTCATGACCTATTCGACCGGCAATATCGTGGCCTTCCCCTCCATGAGAGAGTACCTCGGATTCACCATGAAGTTCCTGCTCGGTTTCGGGCTCACCTTCGAGCTTCCGGTCGTCATGTACTTTCTCGCCAAGATGGGGGTCGTCAATGCCGGCATGCTCAGGAGAAACAGGAAATATGCCATCCTCGTCGTGGCCGTCGTGGCCGCCGTCCTCACCCCGGGACCGGACGTATTCAGCCAGTGCATGCTCGGCATCCCGCTGTACGTGCTCTACGAGATGAGCATCTGGGTCGCCCAGATCGTCGGAAAGAAGAGAGCGCGCGCCAAGAAGGCGGAGCCCGACAACCCCGACGACGAGCCGCACCAGGAAGCCGGCTGAGGAAGCCTTCCCGACCAAGCCTTTTCACCCCGCGGCACCCTGCCGGGACCGCCGCTGCGGGATGCCCCTTGCCCGCTCGCTCATTCTGTGGTTAGGATGGTCCTCATACCGCTTGAATGAGAGATGTACTGAAATGCGCAAGATCCTCGGCATTCTCATCGTGTGTACCGCCGCCCTCTCCCTGTGGGCCTTGCCCTGCGGAGCGAAAGAAATCCCCCGGAGGATCGTCTCCCTCGCCCCTTCCTTCACCCGGCAGATCTATGACCTGAAAATGCAGGACAGGCTCGTAGGCATTACGAGCTTCTGTCCGAAGTATGCGCAGGGCAAGGAGATCATCGGCTCGCTCACCGCGCTCAATTTCGAGAAGATCTGCGCCCTGAAGCCCGACCTCATCCTTGCGAGCACGGACTCCAACAAGAAGGCTGACATCGAGAAGCTTTCCTCGCTCGGGCTTGCCGTCGAGGTCTTCGAGGGATGCGAGTCCTTCGAGTGCATGTGCAGAGGCTTCATCCGCCTCGGCGACCTGCTGGGAAAGGGAAAGGAAGCCCGGAGCATGGTCGCGGACGTCCGTAGCCGGCTCGACTCCATGCGCTCGAAGATCGCGGGCAGGCAGAAGCTCCGCGTGTTCTGGCAGATGGGGACGAACCCCCTGGTGACGGCGGGCGACGAGACCTTTACCGGCGAGATCATCCGCCTTGCCGGGTGCGAAAACATCTTCAGCGGGGTCAGGACGAAGTACCCGCGGGTCAACATCGAATCCGTGCTCACGAGGAACCCCGAAGTCATTTTCATCGTGAGCGATATGGAAGGCGCGAGGGTCCCTTTGAGCGTCTGGAAGCCTTTCAAGGATATCAGCGCCGTGAAGGACGGAAGGGTCTACGTCATGAGTGCGGACACGGTCTGCCAGCCCACGCCCGCCATGTTCCTGAAATCCTTTCAGGCGGTGATAGCCCGCCTCTACCCGGGGGTGATATGAGGAGGGCCTTCGTCTTCATCCTCCTGGTTCTCTTCTGTGCGGCCTCCGTGATTCTGGCCCTGCTCACGGGCGGGACCGAACTCCCTGCCGGCGAGATCATCCGTACCCTTCTTCACCCGTCGTCGGAGGGGGTAACCCATACCCTGATCTGGGAGCTCCGCATCCCCCGGATCTTCACCGCGGGGATCGTGGGGGCGGCACTGGCCTCGTGCGGGGTCGTCTTCCAGGCCATCCTGAGAAACCCCCTTGCCGAGCCCTATACCCTGGGAGTATCCGGAGGGGGCGCGCTCGGCGCCACCATCGCCATCCTGCTCGGCATCAGCGGACTCCCCATGGCAGCGATCTGCTTTGCCGGGTGCTGCCTGAGCATCGCCATCGTGCTCGGAGCCGCGTCGCTCAAACGGTTCACGGACAGTACGCTCATCCTCTCAGGGGTCATCATGAGCTTCATCTTCTCTTCGGCCGTGATGTTCATCTTCAGCGTGGCCTCGTCACGCGAGGTCCACGCCTCGATCCTGTGGCTCATGGGGTCGCTCTCCGCACCCCCGCAAGGCTCGATCCCCATGCTCCTGGCGACGCTCCCCATCATGGCGGTCCTCCTTCTTTCGGCAAAGGACCTGAACCTCCTGTCACTGGGCGATGAATCCTCGTACCACCTGGGGCTGAATGCGAAGAAGGCAAAGGGGCTGCTGCTCCTCACCGCATCCCTCATCA
>Ga0116185_1001009_pt1 | contig 29720 bp, 28 predicted proteins | sample AD_JPNNA7_MetaG_FD_89754 | JGI IMG/M metagenome (GOLD analysis project Ga0116185, IMG submission 89754) | Active sludge microbial communities of municipal wastewater-treating anaerobic digesters from Japan - AD_JPNNA7_MetaG | ecosystem: Engineered > Bioreactor > Anaerobic > Digestate | place...
GCCGCTGTCAAGTAAGGACTAAAGAATTTTGAAATTTGTTTACAATTCAGAGGGTCAAGAAGCTGCATCCACCGTTTCAAGGCAGTTCAGCAGCTCCTCCAGTTCATCACGCAGGGCAAGCTCCGCACGGATATACACGGGGTCAATATCGTCCAGACGGTCGTATTCCTCTTGGGTATAAAACCTGTCCTCCTTGATGAGTTGTGCCACTCGGCGCTGTACCTTTGCCCAGGACATTTCATAATCAATGTCCGTTCCTGTCACGGTGATGTGCAGGGGCTTCGATACGTCGCCGCCGTATTCCTTGGAGAGCCAAGCGGCTGTGTCACGCTCACGGGCGTGGTCTGCCATATAGCGAACCACGGAACGCTTGCTTTCTATATCGCCATTCCATCTTTGCAGAGCTTCATCAATTTCAGCTTGCGTGATTTCACGGGAGACAACGGGAGCTTCAACTGTCGCAGATGGGGACTCATTTGGGGCTTCAGTAACGCTTACAGGCTCGATTTCGGGTTCTTGGGATAATTCCTCAACCGCAGGGAGAACGGGCAAGGAACGGCTTATATGCTCGTTTACGATGCCGTTAAACTCCGAGACAGTAACGCCGTGGGTGGCACGGAGTTTTTCTACGGACTGCTCCAAATTGTGGGCAGGAATACCGCACATTTCCACTCGACCGGCACCGGCAACGGGGTGTGTAGTCAAATTAAGGTCAAGCAGCTTTGCAGCGGTTTTTGCATCCTCGCCGTACATTTCAAAGAAATCTCCGACTTGGAAAAGCACAATGTCATCGGGGTGTTCGTGCTTGATGTCATTGTAAGCATCCATCAGCTTGCGGAACTGTCCCTCACGGGTCTGCATTTCCTCATACTTGGCTTTCTGTTCGGGGGTGAAATATCTGCCGTTTCGGATAAGGTTTTCAAAGCGTGTGAGAACCTTGTTCCAGTTCAGCTCCACATCGGCACAATCGGGCTTCTGCAAGCGGATGCCCTTGCCGGAGCTGTCAATCCATCCACGACCGGATACAGAGTGAGAGCTGCCGCCGATACCGTACTCGTTCTTTAGGAAGTCTGCCTTTTCCTTAGAGTTGTGAGAACCGGTAAGATAACCGTAAATACGACCCTTGCCGCCCTCGACATTACTGCCTCGGTTCAAGGTCGCATCAATCTCGTCCTCGGTGATGAACATTCCCACCTTCGGCACTTCTGCCATATCGGAGGTATATTCACGCCTTGGCAAGTCAAGGTCTTGCAGAGCGTTCCAAATCTCAACGGGCTTGTGGTAGTGGAAACGCATCACATCACGGTCTGCTTTGTAGGCATCCATAAAAGCGGAGTAATCGGCAGACAGCATTTCACGGAAAGTGTGGTCTTTCAAATCCTCTGCGAGCCTTGCGGTCGCATCGGGAAAACCGCCTCTGCGGTAGTCCTGCAAAGTGCCGAGAACATTCTGCTCCCTGGCTTCATCGCTCAAATCCCCACGGATATACCACAGCTTATGAGAAAGCTCGGTACGCTCGTGAAGCTCCGCTTCGGCAAGCTCCACATTGGTGGCGTATTTACCCTCGTCCATAAGCTGACCGATACGCTCGGCGGCATCCTCCCAGGAAATGACCTGTGCGGTCTTGGAATATCTCGCCGTTCTGCCTTTGGCAAGGTGAATACCGTCCTCGGCATACCATACCGAGAACTCACCACGCTCGGACTTTAAGCCTGCACCACCGTAATATTCTTTTTGGAGCAGGGGCACGATTTCCTCCATCGGTTTTTGCTTCTGGAAAGCGGCGGCAACGACCATACGAGTATTCTCGGAGTTGCTTGCAAGGCGAAGCACATCGTCAATATCCTCCTGGGCAAAAGAAAAAGCGAAGGGTGCAGGTTTTACACTCTCCGCTTCATCAATGAAGGATATTTGTTCTTGTTCACTTGGGAATAACCCTACGTCAAAGAGGGTTAGCTGACCGTTTATGCGTAAATCAGTTCTGCGAGAATTGTTTCTTCGGCTTGTGCTTTGAGGTTGTTCATCAAGCCCGTCCACATCATCGGGTCGCTGGCTTTCAGTTCCTCCGTCACGCCGTTCAGCTTCATCAATTCGGGCATCATCTGTTCCATTCTGCGGTTCGCCGTCTCGTCGATTTCCCTCAGATGCGGGTACAGGGTCTCCGACAGAATCATCTGGTTCCACAGCACTTGTCTGTGCTCCTGCAGATACTTCTTCCTCATCCTGCCGTACTTGCCCAGGGGCTTCGTCTCGGTGTCGGATAGAGTCAGATTCGGGATGAAGTAATCCCCGTTCTTCGTGTAATTCAATGTGTTCTCCATAATTCTGTGTCCTTTCTGCCTGATTCTGCAGGCTTGCTTCTCGCTCATAATTTTTGACCGTAACTGCAATCTGCCGCAAAATCTGTTCGCTGCTGTTGGAAACAGCCGAGCCGAGCACGGCAATGGTATCACGGGTGTTGAAGTCGAATACGCTTAAAAAGTCCTCGTGCTCAAAGTAGTCGCTGGGGTTAAGACCACAGCGGGACATAAGAGCGTAGGTGGTGCTGACGGTAGCGGCATTGCGGAACGCAACCTCTACGTTATAATCATCATACTCCTCAAGGAAGGAATCGGCAAGGATGCCGAGGATGTCACGGCTGTTGTCGTTCCAGTATTCGGTCACGAGCTTGGAAGCAACCTGCTCCAGTTGGTCGGCAAGACCTTTTCCACCGGACACGCCATAGCGGTTTTCCAGAGCTGCGGTAACAGCGTCTTGATGCTCGTCCTTGTATTCCCAAAGATTAAGGCGGCGAGAGTTCTCTCTGCCGCCCGTATCGGAAACATCAAACACATATTTGAGCCTTGGATTGTCGCCGGAAGTGTCAATCAAAGCGATACCCTTGGTGCCACGACGGACATATCTGCCCATCTGCTTATTCCAAAGGTCGTAATCGGCACAGGCAGTTGCGTTTGGCTTTTGAGCGAAAATCATCAACTGCTCGTGGAACGGGTACTTATACAGCCGTCCCATTGTTTCAAGGAACGCCGTCCACTCTCCGAAACTGCCTGTGACCTGCTTTGCGGTGTGGTCTGCCATTTGAGCGTAAAAACTTAATTTACTCGGCATCCACGTCCTCCTCATCATCAAAATCGGGGTAAAGCTCCACCTTTGCAAATTCCTCATCCGTAATAGCGGAGAGCTTTTCAATGGTGGAATCGGTCAAGCGGCGAAGCTCGGCTTCATCAGCTCCAAGCTCGCCACGCATTTCCGACAGAGCTTCGATAAGCCCTGTGCGTGTACCCGTGTCGTAGATACACATAAGGTTCATTTCATCGTTTGAGAAGTTCATATTAAATCCCTTTCCGCACTTCTGTGCTGTGTCGTTTGCTGTCTGTCCTCGGTTTGGTACTGACGGAGCTTTGCGAGAACGGACGGTTTCTTTGATTTGGTTTCTTCCTTCTTGGGAACAGGAGCTTTGACCGGCTCTTTCGGTGCGTTATTGATAACACCATCAATCATACCGTAGTCATCCTCCATCTGCATTTCTGCGTTTTTCAGATAATTGTCGGTATTGTGGAAGTTGTGCAGCTCCTTATATCCAACGCTGTCAACGTAGTGATAGGATACCACACCTGCCTGCTTTAACGCCACGATGTCGCTGATAGAAAGGCTGTGTCCTGTGAAGTCCTGGGGGTGCTCGATGTTGAAAACACGGTACAAATCCTCTAACTTATCCATCTGGCTGCCGTCCTTGGTGAGTGCTCCGGTATAGATAAGCTCATAATTTTCGTACTGCGGTTCAAAGCCCTTGGATTTCAGATAGTCGGAGTTCATAAAGCGAATATCCGTGGTGGCATCGTCACGCTTCAACTGATAGATAGCGTAGGTGTCACCGGGACTTTCAAGGAACGCCTGCTCACGCTTCTGGCGGATAATATCGGCATCCATAGGCGGCACTTCGTTTTTGATGGCATCCCAATCCTCACGGGTGATACCAAAGCAACCGGAGAACAGAACAATGTCCTCGGTGTCGAACGCCATAGCTTCGGTATTGCCCTCGTAGAGCATATAAATGGGAACATCACGCTCAAACAGCTCCAACGCTCGCTCCTTGGAAAGAGGAAGCATATCCGAATCCATATAGCCGTAAGCATTCATCGCCTCGATTGACATTGACGGGTCAGGCATATATCCGTTGTCGGGAGCCTGGACAGGGGTTTCCTCCTGCACTTTGAGAGCAATTTCATCAATGACATCGTTGCTGTCACTTGTGGGATTTTCGTCCTCGGATACGTCGGGAGTGGTCTCCGTAGCTACCTCTGCGGTCTCAACCGTCATTTCAGCCTCACGCTCTTTCATAATATCGGCATAGTGACGGTCTATGTCGGTAATCAGCTCGGAGGAAGTGCTGTTGATGGTTTCAAGGCTTGCACGAAGCTCTTTCAGTTCTTTATCCTTCGACCAGGTAGCGATATAACCGAAGCTGTTTTCTCCCGTTGCAATACCATAATAAGCACAAACGGCAAAGGAAATACTCTCGGCTTCGACCTCCTCGGTGTTGCGGTCTTTTCGCTGTTCGTTGAAGAATCGGTAAGCGGAAATCTCACCGCCGACAAAATTGAGACCTTCTTCCTCGGTGAAGGTCAGCCGTCCTTCTTCGCCAAGGTCAAGGGGCTTGGCTGTGATAACCGAACCGGCGTGATTGACAGTAACGTGGTTTTCCACCGTGATAGGCTGTCCTGGGTCATCGTCAGAGCCACGTAGGTCATAGACATACATTCCTTCGGGAATGGCGGCAGGGTCAATGCGACCGTTGAAGAATAGCCCTGGCACATCGAAAATCTCTACCTCTTGATACTTTTCAGCATCTTTCGGTTCCTCGATTTTCTTCTGATTGTGGAGCTTGGAATGGGCGATTTCGTGAACGACGGCAGATACCGTCTGCACCTCACTCATACCCTCACGGATGGCGATTTTCTGCTTATCCAGAGAAAAATAACCGTCTGCGTTATCCGCAATCGGCTTGAAGTCAATCGGTACGGGAGAGGAACGCCGCAAGGCTTCCATATAGACCTCGTAGTTCTGCACATTGCCCTGCAGGTCAGAGGCGAGCTGCGGCAGGGGTTTTCCGTCTGTCTGCGACACATCGAACACCGTCACCGGCTTGAACATCGGGATTTTGATTTCCTTTTCCTCGATAATAACCTTGCCGTCTGCATCAAGCATAGGCAAGTTCGTGTCGGGGTCTCGCTTTTCCTGCTCAATCTTCTTTTTGTAGGGCGTGGGGGCGATGATTTTAATGCCTTTTTCGCCCTTCATCACGTTGCGTTCAAACTGGTCTCGCCACTTGTTGAAGCCTGCCACCAAGGTGGCGTCGGGCTTCTGCATATAGATGAGCATGGTATTGTTTACGCTGTACTTGTGAAAATGGCTCATCGTGCGGAGATACTCGGCGTACTTGTCCGACTGAAAGAGTTCTTCAATCCCTCTTTCTATGCTGTCGGTGATGTCTTTGAGCTTTTCCTTATTGGTCTGTTTCTCATTTTCAACCATAGAAAACTCCTTTCAAAAAAATTAGCAGCCTTAAACCGAAGTCTAAGACTGCTATGTAAATCTTTTGTTTTATGATTCAATGGACCGCATTGCTTTCTTGAATTGGAAATAAAACAAAATCGAAGTAAAAGTTACTGCTATGAAATCTGCTACCGGCTCTGCAAGGTAAACACCCATGGTTTTGTCTGAAACCATATGCGGCATAATATAAATCAATGGTAACAGCAGAATAAACTTTCTTGTAACTGCCACAATAATGGAACTTTTCGCATTGCCGAGGGCTGTGAAGGTCATCTGACAGGCAATCTGAATACCAAATAAAAACATGACTGCCATATAGATACGCAGAGCTTTTGACGCAAACTCGATCAGCGCTGTCTCTGGGGTAAAAATGCTCACAAAGAATTGTGGCATAAGCATTACAGCCAGCCAAAGTGTGACAGAATAAATCAGGCTTACCATTAATAAAACACGAAAAGTCTTTTTTACACGTTCTGTATTGGCTGCGCCATAATTATAGCTCGTAATTGGCTGGGCTCCCTGGGCGACTCCCTGTAAAGGCAGCATTGCAAACTGCATGACACTGGTAAGAATCGTCATTGCTCCTACCGCAATATCTCCACCATATTTCAGCAAGGAAGAATTGAAGCATACGGATATAACGCTTTCACTCGCCTGCATAATAAATGCCGCGGTTCCAAGTGCTATGCATGGGAACACAACTTTAGGCTTAATATTCAGATTCTTATATTTCAGTCTAAGTGTTGATTTCTTACTGCACAAAAATGCCACAACAATGATACATGAAACTGCCTGCGAAATAATGGTTGCCAAAGCAGCACCACGCACACCCATATTCAATCTGAAAATCATAATCGGGTCGAGGGTGATATTCAGAATTGCGCCGATTGCGACGGATACCATGGACACTTTTGTAAATCCTTCAGCAGTTACGAATGAGTTCATTCCCAATGTTAACTGCACAAACAATGTTCCAAGCGCATATATGTTCAAATAGGAAACAGCATATTCAATCGTATTTTCACTGGCTCCAAAAGCCAACAGTAAATTCTCTCCAAAAAGTAAAAGCACCGCTGTCAGAACGATTGAAGTAATGACCTGTAAAAGAAAACATCCACCAAGGGTTTGCTCTGCGCTGTCCATATCGCCTTTTCCCATCGAGATGGAAGCACGCGGCGCACCCCCTGAGCTTACAAGCCCTGCAAATGCCGACACAATCATAATAATAGGCATAGTCACACCGACACCAGTCAGAGCAAGATCGCCTGCATCCGGTATATGACCGATATAGATTCTGTCAACAATGTTGTACAACATATTGATCAACTGTGCTATCACCGTAGGAATTGCCAACTTAAAAAGCAGTTTTCCAACGGGCTGCGTACCTAAAAAATCCTTGTTATTTTCCACTGTAAACATCTCCTAACTGTTCGTATATTCCTTGATATTTCTGGGCACCTCTAAAAACGTCAAATTTCCTTTAGCATATCATACCCCCCCGAAAAATCAAGGGGATTTTGCAAAAAAATGTATGAATTTATCGTAGAATCATCAAAATATCTGTCTTAAACAGCCATGCACACCACGATTTACCGCCCATTTTCTATAAATGGGCAGACTTATCCCTATATGGATACCGCAGCTTTTTTTACACCAACCAAATAAGCCCATCTGCTAAGATTGTAGGCAAGATTTTTAAGGGTAATCACGCAGGTTGTGCGGTCTATCCCAATGACTCTAGTGGTCATGCCACCCATCGAATTTGTCATATGTCCAAAAACATGTTCTACCCTTGCTCTAACCTTTGATTTTTCCTTATTTGAAGCCTTTTGTTCCTCGCTTAACGGTTTGTTGCGGTATCCCTTTTCGTGGATATTTAAAATTATATCGGGATTTTTCTCTCTGATTTTATCGTGCAGTTCCTTGCCAGTGTAGGCACTGTCAGCATTTAACACATTGTCCTTATCGTCAATCAAATCAACTATCGCTTGGCTATCGTGAACGGCGGCATCTGTAACCGAAAAATCCACAATCATCTTACTGTCGCTATCAACTTTAACATGGTCTTTATATCCAAAATGCTTCTCGCCGTTTTTCTCTGTCCAGCGTGCATCAATGTCCTTTTGACAGCGTTTGTTTTCATTGTCCTGCCAAAGTTCCTCGCCATCGCCCTCTTTGATTTTCTTGTTTTCATCACGGTTGTTGCGTTGTTTCGGCACATCAACAAAACTTGCGTCAACGATGCTACCCTCGCGTGTAATCACCCCGACTTGTTCCATTAATGCGGCAAACATATCAAACAATTCCTTTGATTTTCCGCTGTTTTTAAGCATTTCACGATAAAGCCATATCGTCTTGGCGTCAGGAACTTTATCGCCCAGCGACAACCCCAAAAATCGCTGAAAACTCAGACGGTCGTTTATCAAATATTCGGTCATATCATCAGCAATATGATACCACTCTTGTAATAGCATTATCTTGAACATCAGCATATTATCCATTGGTGGACGACCTCCCTTATCGCCCTTTTCTCTTGGAATTGCTGTGTCAAGCGTGGGGCGGAATATTTCAAAATCCACCGCACCTGCCACTTTTTCAAGTGGGTCACCCATTTTACTGAGCCTGTCAAGGCGATTATCTTCGGCAAAAAAATTTATCTGTTTCATAGGTATATTATATCATATTTGGGCGAATATTGCATGAGGTTTTTAGAGATGCCCTTTATCAAGATGTTTATTTGAAAAAAATATATCTGAAATGTAAACATTCGTCCATATGTACAGAGCCGACCTATAAGAAACACCCATAGGTCGGCTTTGCCTTATTTCCCGAAGTCCAGGTTGTAAAGGGTCTTGGCTCCGTCGTCGGTCATGACGAGGGTGGCATCGTAAGACTTTCCGGTTTTCTCGGAGAAAATGCCCTTAACGGAGATACGACCGTTTTTCAGCAAGGTCGCCGCCATTTTCTTTGTCAGCGAAATTTTCTTGCCCGTGAGGAACTTGTTGTCTTTCCACAGACCGAAGCGGCAGTCGTTGGTCTCGCAGAAAAAGCCCTTTTTGCTTTCGGTCACATCGCCGCCGCAACGAGGACATTTTCCGATAACCTCACGACCGGACGGGAACAGTACCTCCGCACCCTTAATGACAGAATAGGTTTTTACGAGGTCGCTGACCATGAGAGAGATTTCTGCCATAAAGGTGTCCGCATCCAGCTCGCCACGCTCCACCATTTTCAGCTTGTGCTCCCATTCTGCGGTAAGCAAGGGGGATTGAAGCTGTTCGGGAAGAACGGTAATGAGGGACACACCGGTATTTGCAGGCATAAGGTTCACAGATTTCTTTGCCTTTTTACGCTCCACAAAGCCCGTGGCAATCAGCTTTTCGATAATACCGGCTCTCGTTGCAGGGGTTCCCAAACCCTTACGCTCGGCATCTTCGGGCATTTCCTTTGCGCCTGCTACCTCCATAGCAGAGAGCAAGGAGTCCTCGGTAAAGTGTGCCGGAGGCTTGGTGGTTCCTTCCTTGATTTCGGAGCTTGCCACGGTCAATTCGTCGCCGTTATGGAGTTCGGGCAGTACCTTGTCGGTTTGTTCCTTTTCGTTGTAGGCTTTCCAACCCACATTGATAATCGTCTTGCCCTTGGCGGTAAAAGCGGTGCTGCCGCAAATGATTTCAGCGGTGGTTTCACGGAACCGGTATGCCTCGCTGACTGCACGGAGTACCTGCTTTGCAATCATCGTGAGAATTTCACGCTCTCCTGCAGGCAGAATGTTCAAATCGGTCTTGGCGGCAACCGTTGTAGGGATAATAGCGTGGTGGTCTGACACCTTTTTGCTGTTGCAGATCTGCTCACGCAGAACTACAGCAGGTGCAGACACTTTGCAAATACCAACCGAGCAATCGACCACGGCATTTACGCCGTCTGACATATCATCGGTGAGATAACGGCTGTCGGTTCGGGGATAAGTGCAGAGCTTCTTTTCATAAAGGCTCTGAACGTAATCGAGGGTCTGCTGTGCGGTGTAGCCGAGCTGACGATTCGCTTCTCTCTGGAGCGTGGTCAAATCATAGAGTGCCGGAGCTTTCTCGCTCTTTTCCTTGCTTGTAACGGACTCCACCACAACAGGTTCGTTTGCTTTAGGAATGACCGCCTCCGCATCGGACTTTTTCTTGAACTTCTCGCTTGCGGCTGTAAACGAACCGAAGTCAAGCTCTGACGTGTAGAAGGGTTCGGGCTTGAACGCTCCAATATCCGCTTCACGCTGAACGAGCAGAGCGAGGGTCGGAGAAACCACACGACCGACATTCAAAGTACGGTGATACAGTACGGAGAACAAGCGAGTTGCGTTGATACCGACGAGCCAATCTGCCCACTCACGGCATCGGGCGGCGGCAAAGAGGTTGTCGTACTCCTTGCCGTCCTTTAACTCTCGGAAGCCCTGGGCGATAGCGGCGTCCTCCATAGAGGAAATCCAAAGGCGATAGATGGGCTTTTTGCATCCGCACATCTGGTAGATGTTGCGGAAGATAAGCTCGCCCTCACGCCCTGCATCGCAGGCGTTGATAACGTCTGACACGTCGGCACGGTTCATCAGCTTTTTCAGCGTTTCAAACTGGCTATACTTATCACGGGGGATTTTGTACTTCCAGTTGGCAGGAACGATAGGAAGGTCGTCATATCTCCACTTGGCGTATTTTTCATCGTAGGTGTCGGCATTGGCAAGCTCGCAGAGATGACCGAACCCCCAGGATACGATATAGTCACGCCCCTCCATGTAGCCGTCCTTGCGGTCTTTTGCCCCAAGAACGGCTGCGATGGAAACTCCAACGGAAGGTTTTTCAGCAATTACAAGTCTTTTTGTCATAGGCGTCTTTCTCCTTATCTTTGTTGTGGGCTTTTTCACGCTCCTTGTTTTCGTGGAGCTTTTTCAGATATTTCTCAAAGGCAAGGTCACCCGCGATGTCCTCTGCGACCTCCGCCAATGTGACCCTGCCTGCACAGCTATCAAAGAACCTCATCAGTTTTCCTCGTCCTCGCTTTCTGCCTCTGCCATAAGGTCGGCATCGTCATACTCGGTCTCCTCATCGAAGTCCTCATCGTCCTGTCCGAAGTCATAATCGTCAAGGTCGGAGCTACCGTTGTTCTTTTCCTTCGGCTTTCTGAACTTGAACCAGTAAACGGCAAATCCACCGCCGCCTGCAATCAGAAGAATGAGAATCGGCATAAAGTTAAAGCCGCCGTCCTCTGCAGGCTCCTCATCTACGAGTTCCGTGGGTTCGGGTTCTGCTACGGCTTCTTTGCCGGTACACTCGCTCATATTGGTGCTGCAAACCTCGCAGTTGGTGTTGATTGTACCTACAACGCACTTGTCCGTGCAGGAGCAGGTCGGGATGATAGGCTCGGTTCCCTCGCCCTCGATAAGAGCCATAAGGTCGGCTTCATCCACAAGGTTCATAAAGTACACGTTCTCGGTCTCGCCGTTGCGGTCGATAACGATATAAAAGGTGTTGCCGGCTTTGGACTGAACGGTGATAAACTGCTTTTCAATCTGTTCGCTGTCCTCGGTCGCAGGAGCTTCAATCTGTAAAAAGTCGTCAATCAAGGTGAGATTGCCGTCGGGCGTAAAGGCGAAAGGCGGCTTGCCGTTCTCTGTGGTCTCATCGCCCGTAGTCTCAAAGCCCTGGAACATCAAGCCCATAAGGTACATCAGCATAGCGGAATCAATCTCGCTGTTCTGCTCGGCTTTCTCGATAAGCTCCAGATAATCGCTGTGGACATAACCTCTCTTTTCGGGCACGATAACCTCATACCAATCGCCCTCAGTTCCGATGACTGTCACTTCCTCGCCGGAACGAAGCTGGTCGATGACCTCATAATCCATTCCTGCACCTGTACGCAGGTTCAAACGCCCACCGTTGGTCGTAACCGTTCCGATGGTGGTAACTTCCGCAGGGTCGGCAACGCCTCCCACGGTAATCACCAGATTACCGTCGTTGTCAATGGTGTAGCTGTACGGGATTTCAACATCTTCTGCGGTATCCTCCGCAGGAGCTTCGGTTTCATCCGTCACCGTGGTCTCGGTGTCGGGCGTGGTCGCAACCTCGTCGCCGCCGGATGCAAACGCCGTAACAGAAAAACTCGTCACGCAAAGCACGACGAGCATCAAAGAAAGTATTCTTTTCAAATTATTCCTCACTATTTTCTTCCTCCGTTTCAATGGTTTCGGGTAGGGACACAGACGGGATGGGGTTCTTCTTTGCCGCCGTAATCAGCTCAAAGAGCATATCGGGCGACAAGCCGTATTCACGCACCATACCGATGATGTCCGTGTTCTCGATACGAATAATATCCGCATCAATCTTCTTGTTTCGCTCCTGCAAGGAAGCGATTTTTGCCACGTTCTTTGCTCGTTCATCACGCAGCTTTACAACTCTTGGGTTCATAAATCCTCCTTTATGGGCTTGGTAAACGCCCGAATGAAAGAAAGTGCTGTTGCCAGTAATTTGTGTTGATACTTGCGTACTGGATAGGGTCGCCGCAATGAATCATCATATTGTTGCCGACATAAATGCCGACGTGGGAAGCTCCCGAAGTGTCATAGGTTCCCTCAAAGAAGATAAGGTCGCCCGGTCTTGCGTTCACGGGAGAAACATAAGAGCAGGTGTTCCTTAACCCTTCCGCACCAAGCCTGCCGATACTCCAGCCCTCACCGCAGTTGTTGATTACCCAGGATACAAACCCGGAGCAGTCAAAGGAGGTAGAAGGAGACGAACCGCCCCATACATAGGGATAACCGAGGTATTTTTCCGCTTCTTCCATCATAGCAGCAAACTGTGGGTCGGACAGAGCCTCCGCAGGAATTTCATAATCCTCGTACTCTGTGTCGATATACATACCCACATACTGCGAATCGGGAAAGAGGTCGGGTCTGTTGCCAAGGGTCGCCATATAGGTGGCGTACATTGAGAGCTGTTCTTCGCTCATAATGTACACGGGAACGTGAGAGAGATTGAAGTTATCAAGCGTTACGTTGCAGATATAGTAGGTGTAAGGCACTTGAACTTCGTACTCATATTCTTCCGTTACGGTTTCGCCTGTTTCGGGGTCGATGTAGCTTGTGGTTCCGGTACGGGTCTCGGTGCGATACCTTGTCTCGGTCGTCACCGTTTCCGTTAGGATATACTGCTTGTCAAACAGCATTTGGATAGTGCCGCCAACCTCGCCAATCGTCCATTCGCCTCCGTGCAGAGCCGAGATAGCCGAAATCAGAACGTAGGGGTCGTGCTCAATATCATCCAGGTCGTAGTGGTATTCGTCATAGTCGTGGGTATCCTCGTAGGTGTCAAGATACTCCTGCAGCTCCGCTTCCAGAGCACAATACTGTTCCTCGGCAGCGAGCATATCCGCATCGTCTGCTGCATAGGAAGAAGCTGCGAAGGAAGTTACACCGCTTTGCACGAGGACAGAGCAGGAAGATATGACACTTGAAAGGAACGCAATCATAAGCAGAAGGGCAAGAACAATTAAAGCTCCTTTCCAATGCCTTGCAAGGAAGGTTCCGGTTTTCTTGGTGTTCTCGGCAGCTTTCTTTGCCGATTTTGCCGTTTTCTGCGTAGCCTTTGCCGTAGTTGCACCTGTCTTACCGGCTTTCGCCGCCATATACTCCTTTTTGATGGCTCGTTTCTGTTGCCATCGGGAATAAGGGTTACTGGAAAACTGCGGATTATTCTGCTGTGCCTGCTTGTTGAGAGCCTTTAGGTTGGCTTTATCAGCCGCCTTTTCAGCGTATGCCGCTTCACGATAGGGCTTTAGCTTGTGGGAACGATGTGCGGAATCGAGTGTCCGCACACCGCCCTCGGCAACCTGTTCCAACTTATGAGCACCCTCAACGCCCACGTTGTCCTCCTCGGAATCTCTGACCTCTCGGTGAGCCGTGGCAAGCACCGTATTAAGGGGAGCATCCGTCAGAGAATGGGAGAGCTTGGAGGTCGGCTTTTTCTTATCCACTTCTTCAAAGTGGAGTTTTACTGATACCTTACCATCCTCGCCCACAACACGCTCTTTTCGCTTGACGGTTTTCTTCGGGATTTTAGCTTCGGCTTTATCCAGCTTGTCCGCCTTTTTATCCGCTTTCTCAATGACCTTTTTCAGTTCGGGAGAAGCTCGCTCCTCATCGGAAAACTGTAGCCTTGGCGAACGCTTACTCATAAAGCATCACCTCCCGTCTTTGGGGTAAGCGTAGGTCAGTCAATGACAATGTGAAAGGTCACATCGTTTCCGAAGATACTGTGAATGTGGGCTACCAGTTCAGCCATCGCCTCGGCAAACTCCTCGATGTCCTCATCGTCCTCATCGTCCTCGTCGTCGCCGTCCTCATCTAAGCAACAGCCGCAGCAGCAACCGCAGCGGCACTCAAAGTCGCAAGCATCGTCCTCATCATCGTCGATGGGGTAATAGCCTGCATCTTCGGGAGCAATCAGTTCGTTTTCCATCAGCTCGGCAAGGTCGCTTTCGTCACCGAATACGAGGTAGGAGCCGGGGATGCCCCAACTGTCGAACATCTTGTCTGCTTCAATGTAGAAGTGCTTCGCCATTTTGCAGATGTGCCCATTTTCCGGGGTCATCTTCATTTTCGTGACGTGGTGGCAAAGCTGCTTCACAAAGGAATACAGCATTACCTTCTCGTCAATGTGCTTCACATAGTCGTCCTTGTGAATGAGATAGTGTTCGTTGTTCAATTTGCAATCCTCCTTTAGTTGGTTGCCACCTGCTCGGACAAGCGGGTGGTCATAATGCGGTACAGCTCTGTATCCTTCGGGAATCTGTCGATGAACGGCAGAATAACCGAGCCATAAAAAAGCAGCCCTTCGCCTTCACCGCTGTGGGTGACATACGAGAGCTGATGGGGTGAGATATTCAGATGCTTTGCGAGAATCTGACGGTCGCCGGACGCCTGGTTGAGCATATAGATATAGTCAGAGTTTTCAAAGATGTTCTCAACCTCACGGGAGGCAAGCAGGTCTTTGACATTCTGCGTGATACCTGTCGGGATACCGCCCCATTTTCTGAAACGCTTCCAGATTTCCACGGTATATGCGGCGGTCTGCTCCTCTTTGAGAAGAAGGTGCATTTCGTCGATATAGTATCTCGTGGACTTTCGGGCTTCTCGGTTGACCGTGACTCTGTTCCACACCTGGTCTTGCACGATAAGCATACCGATTTTCTTGAGCTGTTTACCCAACTCCTTAATGTCGTAGGACACGATACGGCTCTGAATATCCACGTTGGTTCTGTGGTTAAACACATTGAGCGAACCGGAAACGTAGATTTCAAGGGCGGTTGCGATATAGTGGGCTTCCTTTTCGTCCTGCTTCAAAAGCTCATTGTACAAGTCCTCAAGGATTGGCATTTTTTCGGGCTTGGGGTCTGCCAGATAGTCACGATAGACAAGTCGCACACAACGGTCGATAACCGTTTTCTCTACAGGCTGTAAGCCCTCCTTGCCGCCGACGATAAGCTCGCACAGAGACAAAATGAAGTCGGATTTCAGCGACAACGGGTTTTCGTCCTCACTGTAGTTGAGGTTCAAGTCCATCGGGTTGATATAGTGGGGTGAGGTCGGAGATATGCGAATGACCTGTCCGTGAAGCCTTTCAACGAGAGGTCCGTATTCGGCTTCGGGGTCGCAGATGATAATATCATCGGAAGTGACCATAAAGACATTGGCAATCTCACGCTTTGCCGAGAAGGACTTACCCGAACCGGGCGTACCCAAAATCAAGCCGTTGGGGTTTTTGAGCAGCTTGCGGTCAACCATAATGAGGTTGTTGGAAAGAGCGTTGATACCGCAGTACAGAGCTTCCTGTCCGGTCTGGAACAGCTCTTGGGTGGTAAAGGGTACAAAAATAGCGACGCTTGATGTGGTCAAACCTCGCTGAATTTCGATTTGGTTGTACCCGATGGGCAGACAGCTCATCAGTCCTTCCTCCTGTTGGAAATCGAGCCTTGTGAGCTGGCAGTTATATTTCTGTGCGATACTGGATGCCTGGAACACATTGTTGGCAAGCTGCTGTTTGTTGTTCGCCGTGTTGAGCACGAGGAAGGTGAGCAGGAACATACGCTCATTTCGGCTCTGTAGATCCTGCAGAATTTTCTTCGCCTCATTGCCGTAGGTGGCAAGGTCGGACGGGATGATGTCCATATCATAACCGGAGCGAACCGCCTTTTTCTGTTCCTCAATGGTCATCTTCTGCAAATCTGTGATTTTGCGTTTGACCGTCTTGATGGCTTTCACCTGGTCAACGGACTGAATGTGCATCGTGACAATCAAACTGGATTCCATATCGAGGAAGTCAGCGAGCATACGGTCGTTCAGTTCGGGGGCGAGGATTTGAAGGAAGGATACGGCACCGAGCTTCTTGCCGATGCCGAACTCCTTGCCGTTTCTGAACTCAAAAGAGCTTGGAGCGATAAAGTCCTTAACGGAAAGCCCTGTAGGAGCCAGCCAATCCCAGGAGAACCGGAAGTCGAGCTGTTCGTCCATGTGCAACACTCCGTGCATCAGAGCCAATCGCTGTTTGCCGTTCAAGGGTTCAGCCGCTACGCCAAGTCTCTTGAAGTTGTTGAGCAGGTCTGTCTCAATGCGGTCAAGCCTCGGCTTTGCCTCCTTAACGCTTGCCGCTTCAATACCGAAGGTCAGATACTTGGTCTTGATAAGACCGTTGTTGCCACGGGCAAGCTGGCTTCTCAGCATATCCGTGTATTCCTCACGGATACCGTCAAAGTCGTCGCCCTGTGACGGGATTTCGATGCTGCTCCCATAGGTGTCCTTATTCGCCGCAAGGTTCATAAAGGACAACTGGAATTTTACGGAGCTGTCGAAGTAGTTGAGAAAGTCGCACCAGGATTCAAAGATAGCTGTTTTATCCTCGTTCTGATTGAGTTGATAGTTGATGTCCTGGAACTGCACCGTTTTGGTGAAGTAGCCGGGTTTCACACGGCAAACGCCGTCCGGCCACATTCGCTCAAAAGGGATACTGTCCTGTGCCGACTTTTTCTTCTTATCTTGATTTTTCGCTCTTGCGATTGCAGCTTGGATTTGCTTTTTTTCTGCTCTCGTGAGCTTGGTTTTTGTTGACAATACGATATACCTCCTTGTCGAGATTTTCCTGCCGTTCAAGCACCGCATAGTAGTTGTTCGTCATATACGGTCGCTGTTTTGGACGGAGGAAGCATACCTGCACGATGTTCCGGACAACCTTTTCAAGAGGCTGTCCGTTCTTTTCGTACATAGCCAGCAGCATAAAGGGCAACAGGACGATAACCATAATGATTGCCGCTACGCTTTTATCCATAAAGGTCTTGCACAGAAAGAACAGAGGGACTGCGACCGCCGCACCGCCGCCGAAGCAAATGAGCTGGCGTTTTGTGAGGTTGAACATTACCTTTGTCTTTACTGCGTTTAGGTCTTTTGGTACGGGCACATAAGCCATAAGTGCATCACCTCCGTTTTAATGTGCCGAGAAGATAGATTTTGCCATAGAGCCGGTCTTGAACAGGGTGAAGCACAGGAGCACCGTGTAGCCCATACAAGTCCAGATGGCAGAGCTGATGTCTGCATCCACAGCGATGTTCTGGACGAGTGCCGCATAAATCGCCACGCAGACAATAATGAGAAACGCTTGGAACGCAAGTGCAAACAGGGAGCGAAGGTAATTCTGTCCCATATTGCCGCCTTCCTTGCTGACCATCGTTGCCATAGGGATGGGAGCAACGCTTGTTACGAGATAAATTTCAATCATACGACCATAGGTGATGATGAAAATGCAGATGGTGAGTGCCCAAGTGCAGATGCCAACGAATAGGCTTTGGAACCACAGACCAAAGAGGGGTCCGAGGTCCATTTCAAATAGACGTTCCTCCAAGTCCACAATGACCGAGTTGATGTCGATTGAAGCATCGTGAGCAATTACGCCTGCGGCGCTGTTGACTACGCTCTGTCCCACATCGAATACGCCCATCACGATGTTCCATGTGTTCGTGACAATGATGACGGCACACGCAGTTTTGAAAATCCACTTGAAGAACATCCAAGTATCTACATCACCGTGCATATTGTTTTTGTCCGCTACCATCTGGATTAGTTCCAAGGTCATAACGAATGCCAATATTACACCGGCTATCGGGATGATGACGTTATCCGAGAGGCTTCGTATCATATTGTAGATAGAGCCATTCCACGCCTGTGGGGTCGCACCGACCTGACCTGCAATATCACCGACCTGCTGATTCACGCTGTCGAACATACCGGAGAGATTGCTGACGATACCGCCAACCAATACCTCTTTCAGCCATTCAACAATCGAATCGAGAATTTTGTCCATAGACGGTGAATCCCTCCTTTCCGGCTCCCGCCCTCGTAAAAGAACGGGAGCCAAGGGTGTTAATTGTTGAGGTCATTCTTGCCGGTATTAGCCGAACAAGCCGCTGAGCAGAGGCACGAGGGTGATGCCGATGAGGGCGACACCGCCGCCTGCCATGAGCTGCTTCATACCCTGGGACTTCGCACCGGGGTTATCGTTGCCGTAACCTTCGAGCAGGTTGATAACACCCCAAATGCCGAGACCGGCACCAAGAGCAATAACGAGAGTCTGGAGAACACCAACAGCAGAGTTAAAAAATGCCATAGATTAAATGTCGCTGAACGCAAAGAGTGCAGGTACGAATACCGCACAGACCACAGGATTTGTCGTTCAGCTCTCCTTTCAAAAATTTTAGTTTGTTTGATTTTTGAAAGTGGTCGTTCTGTCTTTGGTATCTTGGATTTATAATAAAAACCGCCATTAAGCGGTTGCTGACACATCGGACGCATCTACTTCAAATACTTCGTAAACATCGTCCGGTTTGGTTTTGAGCTGGGTGGAAAGGAACTTCTCAATATCGAAGTTGTTCTTCGGGTTTGCATCCGAGAGGTACTTGTACTGCGGGTGCTTGGTTATATCGAATTTGTTCGACATAAACGGTCTCACACCACGGAGCTGCAGGATACACTTGCCGCCATCGAGGACGGCAAGCTCATCAATCGTTGCAAGGTCTTTTCCGAGCTTCTGATAATTGAGGGAGTGGGAAACCTCTCTGCCACGGCTTTCACCGGTATTGAACGTGTCGATTGTTTCCTTGCCGAGAGATTGATTCAGTTCTTTCAGCGTGGTCGGTTCAGCACCGCCGAGGAAGATACGGGAGTCCATATTACCGATGATGGTATCAGCGTTGTCCTTATACAAAGCCTTTAACTGTGATTGTGCCTGCAGGACAAGGCAGGCGGAGATTTCACGGCTTCGGATGGTGGCTACGAGCTTTTCAAGGTTCGGAATCTGACCGATGTTCGCCGCCTCGTCGATAAGGCATCTGACATGGACAGGCAATCTGCCGCCGTAAACGTCGTCTGCTTTCTCACAGAGTAGGTTGAAAAGCTGCGTGTAAATCATTGAAATGAGAAAATTAAAGGTCGAATCGGTATCACTCATAATGAGGAACAGAGCCGTCTTGTAGTACCTCGTATCCTTTTTGTTCTTCGGATTGACGAAGATTTTGTCTCCGAGGGTATCAAGCTCCAGTTCGTCATACATTGTGATTTCACGAAGCTCCGCAATATCGAAGGGAGCAAGACGAGCACCGCAGGACACGAGTATCGACTTAGCTGTTTTGCCCGCCGCAAGGCGATATTTTTTATATTGGCGTACAGCGAAGTGTTTCGGGTCTTTTTCTTCAAGCTCATCAAACATACGGTCAACGGGGTTCTTATACTCCTCGTCGTCCTCACGGACTTCCATAGCGTTGATGAACTCCAAGAGGGTCGTAAAGTTCTGTTCTTCGGGTGGTGCTTCATAGTGGATGTATCCGATAAGAGCCGTGTAAAGAAGCGTTTCCGCTTTCGTCCAGAACTCATCACCGGATTTACCGTCGCCTTTGGTATTGGTGATAAGGGTCGTTACCAGCTTCAAGATGTCCTTTTCGCTGTGGATGTAGGCGAATGGATTATAGTGCATCGACTTCTTGAAGTTGATAGTGTTGAAGATTTTGATTTTGTAGTTGTTACGCTCCAGTAGCTTGCCAACCTCGCAGACCACACTACCTTTCGGGTCAGTGACCACATAAGAGCTGTGCATCTGCATAAGGTTAGGCTTCAGAAAGAACCTCGTCTTACCGGAACCCGAACCGCCGATGACAAGCACGTTTTTGTTTCGTGCGTTCTTGGGGTCTTTGGGTCGGTTTGCCATCATAAGGCTCTCCGTTTGGGTGAGAATGACATTGTTTTCAAACACAGGGTCAACGAAAGGGGCAATATCCTCTCTTGTGCCCCAACGAGCTGAACCATACTCGATATTTTTGCGGTACTTCTTGGCGTTCTTGCCTTTGAAATACACCACAAGACGGATGATTGCTGCGGCAGCTACGCCCACGAGCAGGTCAATCGGGTGGAAGCTCGGCATAATGTTTTGAAATGCCATTGAAAAGCCGTCCATAATGCCCAACAGCTTTGAGGAAAAGTCCATGCCCGGTGCAAGGCGAAACGCCTGTCCGAGCTTGGTGGCGATTAAAGCTATGAACACATATGGGATATTAGGCAGAATGAGCTTTTTGTAATTCACTTTTTTCATCGTGCATCCAGCTCCTTCTTGCGTACCTTCGGCGTGTCGATGGACGCAGCCTGCTCCTTGAACTTCCGGAGCTTCTGAATAACAGAGGGCTTTTCCTTCTTACGGTCGGTCTTTGCGGTGTACTCCTTGAACGCTGCTGTCAGAGCATCGCCGTCACGAGCCTTGAAGAAAACAAGGTATTTCGGGATTTCTCCCGTCTTATCCTTTTTCAGAGCGAAGTCAACGCCATACTTCCTCGCAATTCGCTCAAAGTCCTTGATATTCTTGTCGGTGATTTCGATGTTGGAAACACCTTGATTTTGCCCTATGAGCTGCTTCACGCTCTGCTTCCCGCAGGGCTTAACAGGACCTTCACGGGCTTTCTCCGCTTTCTTTTCCTTGCAATGGGCAAGATACTTGGAAATAGCCTGTTTCAAAACATTGGCGGTCATCTTCGTGGTGGTGATTGCCAGAGTAACTGTCCTGCTTTCAACTTCCTCCTGCAATAGACATACCTCCTCTCTTTGAGAAATTGGTGCAGTACGGGTTGACGGTCACGCACTAAGGCGGTCTCACCCGATGGTAGATAAAGATTTTCAAGATTGAGTCTCTTTCCAGGGCATAAAAATACTCCCGTGTTTAATCACGAGAGTCGCCGTATAAATCGTGCTGAACCAAAGCCGAGTAGTAATTGCCGATGGTAGTGGGGGCATTGTACAGCGTGGTCAGCAAATATTGCTTGATGTTGCGGATTTTCGTTGTGTTCTCCTGCAAGCAACTGAACACGAACTTGATATGCTCCGAATCCAGTTTGAGAAGCCTTGAACGGACAACCTCCGCAGGATAATCCGTACCGGCAACACGGATATATTTCTTGTTGGAGCAGACGGTCTCCACGATAAGTTCTAAGATTTCCTCCAAGCGGTCGTGGTCGTAGGGCATATCCATACGGAGAATGTCATAGTCGATGTTCTCCATAATGATTTCTCTGTACTCATCCATATCTCTGACACTCACTTCTTTTCGCTTCGCTTCAAGTGCTGCAAGCACAGACGGACGTGAGCCGTCGGAAAGAATTGAATGAGTATTTACTGAATCAGTATTTATTTCTTCAGTAATTCTTTTATCTATATTTATTTGTGCGGGAGTTTCCAGACGTGGCAAAGCCATATCCGGTTTTACCATATACGGCTTTTCCGTATCTGGTGAAGCCGTATGTGGTCGCTCATAGATGATGTACTCCATATCCGTGATTCTGCCGGTGCTGTCACGAATACGGTGGCGTACAAGGTAGCCGTACTGTTCAAGCTCTTTGAGCTGGGCGGTAATCCCATCCACGCCGTCCTTACAAATCCTTGCAAGACCTCGTGTTGTGTAATCCCAATTATCGGGGAGGGAAAGCATCGTGGACAGAAGTCCTCGTGCTTTGTTGGACAGGTTGGGGTCTCGCAGATGATAGTTGGACATGGTGGTATAGTATTTGTTCTTTTCAACTCTACATACTGCCATGCTGCCTCCTGTGTCCGGGCATGAAAAAAGCCGAACCAGAAAAAATATATTTCCTGTTCGGCTCATATCCGGTATTCGATTTTATCGCTGTTGGTCTCGCTGTCGTTTTTTCATCCAGTTTTCCAACAGCTTGATGATGGTTTCCTCCATACGCTGCGGTGTGTAGGAACGTGGGAAGTATTTCCGTATCTTATCCATAGGGAGCTTCAAATCCCACGTTTCGGGTTTCTTTTGCTCCATCATAATTCCGAGCATCGCATCGTCGTTCAACTTGCCCTCTTGGGAGAGCCGCTTCATTCGCTGTGCCTGGGATAAGGACGGCGTTGCCTGTTCGCTGTCGATGGTCTCAATGAGTAGCTTCTGTTCATCGGGTTTGAGATAGGAAATCTCGACCGCAGGGGTCATACCGATTTTACCCTCATCGACCATCTGCATAAGCTGTGGTTCAAGCTCATTGAGACGGATATATCGTCTTACTTGCTCTCGGTTTGTGCCTGCTTCCTCGGCAACCTTGTCCACGGACAACTTCTGCACAATTTGTGTAGAAGTTAAATCGTGCCGTGCGCCTTGCCGTTTTATGGCTTCCAATTTCATCTTGTACGCCTTGGCTCGTTCGCTCGGCAGAATGTTCTCACGCTGAATGTTGCTATCCACCATAATGATAACTGCAGCGTTGCGGTCAAGGTCTCTGACAATGACCGGCATCGTTTCAAGCCCAGCAAGCTCACAGGCGTGTTTTCGTCGGTGTCCTGCGATAAGCTCATATCCACCTTCTTCACGGGGTCTTGCAATGGCAGGGACAAGCACTCCGTATTCTCGGATGCTCCCAACAGTCTGCTCCATAGCTTCATCGTCTCGCACTCCGAAAGGGTGGTCTGGAAATGGGTGAAGCTCGCCCAAGGGAATGTTTGTGATGGTTTCGTTCATAGATACCTCCGTTCTGCGGATATAGGGGAAGGCGTTCATTGTCCAAAAAGACAGCGAACGCCTTAGCCCATACCATATTCAGTTTTCCTCCTTTTCGTAGTAGCATTTTGCGTTTTGCCCCACAAAATGCCCGATTTAAGCAAAAAAAATAGGACTAAAGCGCCGCCCGTGTGTCGGGTTTTGCTTTAGTCCTATTATAACAGTGGCATCCGCAAAAATGCCGGCCAGTACCCAGTCGGGATGGCCGTTGATATAACTGGTATAATGTTAATTCGTGGCTTCATAGCTGGTGGCCTGCTCGTCGCTGTCTGTAGAAACCCAACAGTAGACGGCAACCCGGAGCTTCGGCTTTTCCTCACTGTCACTCCCCCGGGCGTGCTTCTGCATCGGAATCACCGTCATCCGTTTATTCGCTTCCATCTTCCGGCACCTCCGTTTCAATCATGCTGTAGGCGTATTCCACCTGTTGGAACTGGTCGTCAAATTGCTCTGTTTCCTCCCGCATGCGGCCGAGTCTTTCCGCCCGGCGGAGTCGTTCCTCTGCCGCGGCAACAAGAGTATTCCTGCTGATAATCGCCGGGTAATATTCGTCGCCGGCATAGCGGACATTGGTGAGCATTCTAGTAATTTCCGAATGGGAGGCTTGGATGCCCATCTTTTCGGCAGCGGTATTCATCGAATCGCCGGCAAGATAGGCTTCAAAGAGCGTGCGCACCTGCCCGGCAGGCTTTGCAAAACATCTGAAAGCTCCCGGATGTAAGTGCTAAGCATTTTTGCACGGTTGTCCACTGTGTCATTTTCAGGCGAGAGATTGTAGTGCGCCTCAAAAACAATATCGGAGGTGGAATCACGGTACAGGACGCATTCGATAAAATACTGCTTGCCATAACTGTTCGAGGACTTTCCTACGCCATGAACACCGCTAATAAAGACGGGAGATGGATCGGAACAGGATGTATATGTGTTTGGAACAGATCAGCCTTTGCAGACATATACAGGTAAGGTGATTGCGGTGTATCATCGTTTTGACGATGCGGAAGATAAATGGATTGTATCTCTTAATGGAGAAGATATTTCTGATGATAAAATTCTTGGGGATATTTCATTCCAGGAGCAGTTTTTTTATGGAACGATTTGCAGGTAAAATGGTTATTTTTTGATATGGATTTGATGACTTAGGGAGGCCGTTGCGATGAAGGTTTTTGATCTGACTGCGGATAGTATACCGGCAGTCGCACAATTAATGTGCAGAATAAAAGCTGATTGGTGGGATTATGAAGGTGCTATTGGTCAATTAAGCGACATTAATGAAAGCATTAAGACAGTCGGATGGTATCTCGGAGATGATGTACAGCATCCTAAGGGATGGATACTGTGCAGAGAGCTAGTAGGCTATCGTGCAATCGATTTGGAATGCAGTGGATTTGACGATAATGGAACTTTTAAACTGGAGCATAAACTCGGTCAGTTATTTCAGGTTGTACAAGATTATGCTCGTAAAAAAGGATATTTGACATTTAGAAGCGGAATAAGTTCCATAGGATTTAACATTCACGGTAAGGAAATCCAGAGCATACCTGATGCCATTCAGACATTATCTTGTGAACGTATTGATTATTGCTGGTATCTTGAAAATGGATTTCGTGTTATTGGAATACAGCCAAATGCATATGAAAAAGGATTTCACCTGATCATGCTAGGAAAAGAGATTTAAATTGTCAAGAAATGTATAGCCACAAAACACCCAAACTAAAAAAATAGAATAGTTTTAATTTCTTTGATTATGGTTACTTTTATATACGTTGCTGCCCGTTAGCAACTGATTCACAGGCAAGCTTACGATATGCTGTGGTAACCTTTCCATCCTGAGTAAAGGCTTTAATACTACTATTTCAGGGTTATTGGTTCTTCTCCAGCAGGAAATTATATAATTCAAAATATTTAGCTGTTCAAATGGCTTTTTACTCCGATTTCATCGGTTAAGCTTGATTTTTCTTTTTATGTTACTTTTGGGGTGTTTGTCTACTCTATTTTCATGATAACTGTCCAAATGATTCTATTAATTCCAAATAACTCAAATCTTGATGAGACCTATCAGTACTTCCTTGATATGGGAATGGATGAGTTATAAAGACACAGATTGAGCGTGTAATGAAATGGAGGATGGTACAAGTGAATGGGTCCATTGAAAAAGAAAATATAAAAGAAGGTACACTAGTACTCGATCTAGGAGTAAGAGATGATGGCTTTGAATTTGCATCTGACGTTTCAACTGCATTATCAGATGCTGAATCCGAGTTACAAAATATAGAGGAAATGCTTACAGAAAGTATTGATACAGTAAAAACCTTAACGTCTGATTGTGATAAAACAGACTATATCTTGGCTGCAACCAGCGGCGCTGCTTGTGGTGTGATTGACATTTTTTTGGTTGGCAAACCGGGTGAGTCGCCAGTAGGTGAAGTAACAGATAAATGGTTTGAAAATCGCACAAAGGATTTTGCAAAACTCTGTGGATGGGATGATAAGGACGGAGGCTCATTATCATCAGCTATTAAACATCTTGAAAAGAAGTTTAAGATACCATATGACCAGCGTGGTGCTGGTGATGCAGCAAGTATGATTTTTGATCTTAATCCGAAGAATCATCATTTTAAGTCATTGGCGCACAATCCCACATTACTTGGATTATTTTTTTCAATACTAGATCAATTTAGTAATACTTCGCATTTTGTCTCTGGTGGTGAATTGATATTGCTTGAGGAGGCAGATGGGAGTTTTGAGTTAAGAGGAAATAATGTTCCAAGTAAACTGTTTTGTGCTTTTGCAAATTGGTTTGGGCATTTAATTTCAGACATGTCTGGATCATCCAGCAGTAAAGGACGAGGTATGGGTATACCATCACCATTGTGGAGCTGGACAAATGATATTATTGCTATAAAGAGTAAAATTAATATTCCTGTATTGGAATTTGATAAAACAGTAAATGAGCTCGCACTTCAGATATACAAGGAAGGATATGATGCAAGATTTCAGGCTACACAAGTTATACCAGTATTTATAAATGAAATGTTGGTGCGATTAATTTATTCTATTAGACGTCTGATGAAATACTTTGCAAATACTAATAAGGAAGAACGTTCATTTGTACTTCTTTGGAAATCCTGTGAACCATTTTCTAATGCTACTGTAAAGAGAATGCTGACTATAGCGCACGGAACATTTTGTTTAGTGGATGTAGGTGATGTGGTTGTTCGCGGTTTTGCTACAGGTGGCGGTAGTTTTAATGTTGCTGAATCCTTTATGAGATTAAACATTGTTGGGGTAGGAAGATTTACTATATCCTTGTATGGTGAGGTTAAACGAGAAACAAAACGAGTAGCTGCACAAGAAGAAGTTTATTTCTTAAAGAGAGAAAAAATAGTTCTTGATGATTATATAAATGGGCTGAAATGTTTATCAGATATTTATGACGACAGCATGTTACTAACATTTGTGGAAGATTTGCAGAACAGTGACATGTATAAGCAAGCATTTGAAAAGACAGTTTTATTAGCTGAAAAGCGAAGTGTTCCAGAAAATATACTATTAAGGAATAAAGCTGATATAGATGTTTACTTTAGAGGAGGAAATGGTTATTGAAAAACAAGAAGAAAACTAGGCTTCAGCTAGCGCAGGATGAAGCCCAGGCTGCAATAAATAAGACAAATGAAAGAATAGAAGTTCTGGGTACGTACACTAGCAATTTATATACAGCACTAACGGATATTCAGGAACTCTTTGATAAAATAAGAAATGTGCCAAATGAGAAAAAGTTACAGTATGAGGAACTAAAACTGATTCGTTTGAACTGGAAGCAGCAGGCTGAAAAAATAGAGAAAGATTATAAGGATGCTGCTGTAAAGAATGCCGGAGTAGGAGTTGCTGGAGCCGGAGTAGGAGTTGCTGTTGTAACTATGGGTCCTACAGTTGCTATGGGTGTGGCTACAACTTTCGGAGTTGCGTCAACTGGAACAGCTATATCAACTTTGAGTGGCGCTGCAGCCACAAATGCTGCACTTGCATGGCTTGGTGGTGGTGCTCTAGCAGCCGGTGGTGGTGGAATGGCTGCTGGCGATGCCTTTCTTGCATTGGCGGGTCCCGTTGGATGGGCTATTGCAGGTGTTGCACTTATAACTAGTGGCATATTCATTTGGAAAGCCAAGAGTGATCAGGAGCATATAGAGGATGTGTTTAGTCTTATTAGTGAGAGAGACGTAAAATCCTATAATTTAGCAATCGTTGAGCTAAATGAACGTATATCACGAATCGCTGATGAAAGCACAAAATTGGAAAGTGCTATTGAGAAAATACAGACATTTGGATTTGATTATAACAAAATGACAGAAGCACAACAGTATGAATTGGGTGCTTATGTTAATTTGATGTTGTCATCAACACAGCTATTAGTAAATCCCATAAAAGGAGTACAGCCGAAATACTCAACACAAGATTATAAAAAGTATGTTTCTTGGGGAGACAAGAAAGCGGATGATGCATTGAGCGGAGACCATAAGACATTGATTATTTCTTTGGCAAACTTTCTTTATAAAATTGATCTTAATGATAGAGACAAGAAGCTGTTATGGAAGTCTTTGATAAAAAATAAGAAGATGCTTAAGTCAATGAATGTTTCCAAAAAAGAGTTTGGTATCAGTGTTATAGATGCAGTGCTTGAAGCACTAAATTACCAATACTCATCTGGTGTAAAATGATTTAGAATCATGTAAAGGGCAGGAGGGTTCAGTTATGAGTTATCGTTACATGGTAGAATTAACCAGTTTTGACACAAGTAGGGAAACAGTAGACGTGCTTCTACTCGTGTCGAGCCACGTCGAGACGGTAGTATTGATAACAAGGGTGAAAGATTAGGGGGATGGAAAGCCCAGTATTCAAGCCGTCAGTATGTTTTTGCGTTCGAAATCAGAGAGCCGGAAATGTGAATTTTTCGCTTCGCGGAAACAAGTCCAAAGGCACGATTTTGAATGTGACAGAGCGATTTAGATGTTTTTAGTATTTTGGCAGGGTTGTGTGGTCAGGTTGGATATAATGATTTGTTAATTGATTTGCCTTTTTACTCGTAGTTTACTATTGTATCGATATAATTTGTAATATCAATTTATAAGTTTACCTTTTGAGTTGACTTTTGTATAGATATTGGATATAATATCTATACAAAAGTTCACTTAGGGGTGAGCTATGAACATAAATTCAGAAATCCTTCAGCAGATGAAGAAAAACAACAATGTGATTACAACATCTCAGGTGATGCAATTGGGATATTCCAAGGCTTTGCTTACAAAATATGTGAAAGCAGGCCTTTTGGAACGAAGCAGGCATGGCGTCTATAGCCTACCGGATGCGGTAAACGACGATATGTACGCACTTATGCTGCGCTCCTCAAAAATTATCTTCTCTCATGACACCGCCCTCTTTCTAAACGGCCTGTCGGAACGCACGCCGTTTCGGCATACCGTCACTATCCCAAGCGATTCGGCGCTGCCGGCATCTATAAAAGGCGAATGCAATTGCTTTTATATCAAACCAGAGCTGCACAGGCTTGGAATGATTGAGAAAAAAACGACTTTCGGCAACAATGTGCGTTGCTACAATATGGAGCGTACTATTTGTGATTTTCTGCGTAGCCGGAACCGTTGCGATGAGGAAACGCTTATAAGCGCTGTTAAAAACTATGCTGTGTTCAAAGATAAAAACTTGAGTGTTCTTTCGGATTATGCAAAGTGCCTGAGAGTTGAAAAATCGCTTAAGCATTATTTGGAGGTACTGTTATGAGCTCCAAGTCCATGAGCCTGAAAGCGCGTATCAACCATTATGCTAAGAAAAACAATATTACGGCTCAGGTGGTTTTACAGAACTTCATGTTTGAGCGGTTTTTGGAGCGCCTATCCAAGTCCGAATATCAGGACAAATTCGTGATTAAGGGTGGAATGCTGGTTGCGGCCATCGTAGGCTTGGATACTCGCTCGACCATGGATCTGGACGCTACGCTGCGCAATCTGCCCCTGATGGAAGACCAGATAACACAGGCGATTCAGAACATCTGTGACAACGACTTACATGATGATGTGAAATTCACTGTTGCCTCAGTCTTGCCCATCCGAAAGGATGACCGCTACGGCGGGTTTTGTGTGAGGATGGATGCCTTATACGACACTATCACAACACCCCTTTCCATCGATATTTCTACCGGCGACATTATGACACCCTCCGCCGTTCCCTATGAATTCAGCGGTATTTTTGACGAATCCATCCGCATACATCTCTGGGGTTATAATATTGAGACAGTTATGGCAGAGAAGGTAGAGACCATTCTAAGCCGCGGCGTGTTCAGCACACGCCCAAGAGATTATTATGATATCTACATATTGGGTACCACACAGAAATACGACAAAGCGCTTTTTCTGGAGGCTCTTTCCGCTACAGCGGAGCATCGTGGTAGCAAGGCAATTCTGTCCGCTCGCGAGGATATTTTCGAGAATATATCCAAAAGCCGTGATCTTCGGCAGATGTGGTCAAAATATCAGAAAAAGTTTCCCTATGCGCATGATGTCACATATGATGCGATTCTCAAGGTTCTTCACTCTCTAATTTTATAATACTGTTTTGCGTGAGTATACGCTGAAAATGAGGGAGGTTGATATAGAAAATGGATTATCAAAAGTTGCTGAATATAAGCGATGACTGGCTGAAATATCCAATTTTTCTTAACCTGTGCCACGAATCTAAGGAAAATCTTGTTGAAATCAGAAATGCGGCATTGACCGATAGCCGTATAAAGAGATACCTTACAGATATTACAAGCTTTCATGGCACTCTGGTGACAAATCACAAAAATCCGGATTTACCGATACATAAGCTACTGTTTCTGCTAGACCTTGGATTTGATACAAAAATTCCGGAAATCAAAGCAGCCATTGAAGAGCTTCTTGCCCATAAGGATGAGCATGGCATCTATCAGTCTATGACTAATGTACCAAAACATTTTGGCGGTATTGGTGAAGATGTATTCAGTTGGTGTCTGTGCGACGC
>Ga0116185_1001026_pt1 | contig 29442 bp, 26 predicted proteins | sample AD_JPNNA7_MetaG_FD_89754 | JGI IMG/M metagenome (GOLD analysis project Ga0116185, IMG submission 89754) | Active sludge microbial communities of municipal wastewater-treating anaerobic digesters from Japan - AD_JPNNA7_MetaG | ecosystem: Engineered > Bioreactor > Anaerobic > Digestate | place...
TCTCCTTACAAGCCGTAGAGTCAGTATTGCAAGAAGCAAGCGACATGGCTAGTACAAGTAGTAGACTGAAATTTAAAACTTTTCTATTCATTTTCCAACTCCTTTAGAAATCTTTTTTCATTTGAATCACTATGAAGCAATGATATCTGAATACAGTCAAAAATTTACCATTTCCACCATTGTTATCTTTAACAGGATTTCCAAATGGGTTATCAACTATTATAATGATTGTGTGATTTACAAAGCAGCCATCAGGTCAAGGAGATTATATGCGTTTTGCTCTATATGTGCCTAATTTTGGACCCTTTGGCGATGCGCGGGTTTTATCAGATATGGCTGCAGAAGCTGAGCGTGCCGGATGGGATGGCTTTTTTATCTGGGATCACATTGCTGGTGACGCATATTCCAGAATCATGGTGGATCCGTGGGTGGCATTGGCTGCCATGGCATTGAAAACCACAACGATCCGTATTGGCGCATTGGTAACCCCAATACCAAGACGCCGTCCGTGGAAAGTTGCCCGTGAGACTTTGTCCATCGATCATCTCTCCGGTGGAAGGTTGATTTTTGGTGCAGGGTCTGGTGGAGTGGGAGCAGAATGGGAACGATTTGGCGAGGTTGATCATCCCGTTGCTCGAGGGGAAATGCTGGATGAAGGCTTGGATATCCTGACGGGATTATGGTCCGGGGATCCCTATACCCTGGAGGGAAAGCATTACACAGTTGAGAATCAACAATTCCTGCCCAAGCCTTTCCAGCAGCCGCGAATTCCCATCTGGATTGCAGGGAAATGGCCTCACAAAAAGCCAATCCTTCGGGCATTAAGATACGATGGCGTCTTTCCCATCATTGCAAATGATCCCTCGTACCTGAATCCACCTTCCCTAAAGGCACTTGAGGAATACCGGGCGATAAGTAACTGGATCCTTCCACGCATGGATGCAAACCATCCAATTGATTTGGTTTGCCGTGGGAATTCCAAGAACGATTGCGATGACGACATGAAATTGATCCAGGAATATCAAAACCTTGGCTACACCTGGTGGCTTGAACACCTGGTGCCGGAGGTATTTGGCGGACATTTGTTGGGTGACTGGCCGGTTGACCGAATGATGCAAAGAATCAGTGATGGTCCACCGCCTGCGGGTAGGGTTCAGTCTTAATGATTTGTTTGATTGCAACTGGTTTTACACATCCAGGTCTGCGATCACCTTTGCCATGACAGGGTCTACTTCAATATCCTGTGTGGTTAATCCTGTTTGATCTGGAACAGGCAGTTGTTTGGCTGCATCCACGATCCATTGCACTGCTGTATTTACAGGGATCCGGCTTGTATCGATGACGATATTGAACCAACCAGCGGAATCACATTCAACATTGTAGAATGTCTGGATGAACCTTTCCCTAACGTGATCATTGTCGGCCACCCGCTCTGCAGCAATTTTTGGATCCGTGATGTTTTCAATCTGCATGATATTTTTGGCTCGGTAGGTAAAAGGAGCCTGGATGCGGACATTGAGGACATTCAGGTAGTCGCATAGGATGGCAAACCCTCCCCGACCCAGAATAACTACGCGATCAAGTCTGGCAATTGCGGCAATGGCTTTATTGAGCATTTGGATTAATTGTATATTGTCGGAATCCAGGCGAGACCAAATGCCTGCCGGGGTGTCATACAGTTCACCAAATTTAAATAAGCCATATTGTTTGAGAATATGTTCAATGTGATTTTTATCAATCAGTTTATAGGACAGGCTCTTTGTCACAAGTTGGGCAATCTCGGTTCCGCCGCTGCCGAGTTCCCGGGATATGGTAATAACAGCCATTTCAACCTCCTTTCATCCAGATTAAATATCGTTAAATCATTATAAGGAATGGGGTAAGGGGTATCATTAAACATGGATGAGTATTTACATTTCCTATTGACACGTGTAGACAATTCGTGTATTATATTGAAGTCCAACTTTCCCCGCACATTAATTGAACAAAGAACAAGAAGGTTCTTTTATTTTTACCAAAAATCTACACGTGTAGATTTTTGGTAAACCTATGATGACCCGGCAACCTTCATCACAGAAAGGAGATCATTGATGAACGATCCATCAATTCCCGGCATACCGCAATTAATCGAAATTGCTCGGAGTGTTCGCATTGATATAGTTCAGGCGATTCACCATGCCAAGGGTGGACATTTTGGGGGTCCGCTTTCTGCAGTGGAACTCCTTGTCGCCCTCTATTTTCGTGAGTTAAACATTGACCCGGTCCACCCACAATGGGAAGACCGGGATCGTTTTATTCTCTCCAAGGGACATTCTGCCATTGCCTTGTATGCTGTCCTGGCAGAAAGAGGGTATTTCCCCGTGGAGGAATTGATGACTTTTGATGCGATTGATTCCCGCATGCAGGGGCATCCCGATATGAAACAAACTCCCGGTGTGGATATGTCGAGCGGTTCCTTGGGGCAGGGGCTATCGGCTGGTATTGGAATGGCGCTGGGTGCCCGGGTGCTTGGCAAGTCGTTTCGCACCTATGTCATGATTGGAGATGGCGAATCCCAGGAAGGTCAAATTTGGGAGGCGGCATTCATTGCCAGCCGCTATCAATTGGATAACCTGGTTGCAATTTTGGATTACAACAAGGTCCAACAATTTGGCTGGCAATATCCCGAACCTCTGCTCCCCATCGATCACCCGGAGGAAAAGTTTGCCGCTTTTGGCTGGCATGTCATCGAAATCGATGGGCACGATTTCAACGCCATTTTAAATGCTTTTGATCAAGCCAAGATGGTCAAGGGAAAGCCTACCATCATCATTGCCCATACCGTGAAGGGCAAAGGCGTGTCATTTGCTGAAGGAAAATATCAATGGCATGCCAAGGTGCCCAATGACGAAGAACTGACACTTGCTCTGGCTGAACTGGTCAGACGAGAGGGGTAAGGGAAAGGATTGGAAATGGCGCAAGAACTATCTCAACGAGTTGTATTTGGAGAGACATTGGTGGAACTTGCCAGCCAGGACTCCCGGGTTGTCTGCCTGGATGGCGATCTTGCCACCTCCACAAGAACTGACATGTTATTCAAAGCCCATCCCGACCGTTTTTTCATGATGGGTATTGCTGAACAAAATATGTTTGGGGTGGCTGCCGGAATGGCATCGGTTGGACTGATCCCCTTTGTGAGTACATTTGCGTGCTTTACTGCAAAGCGGGCGCTGGATCAAATCCGAATTGTTATTGCACAGCCCGGGTTGAATGTTAAATTTATTGGCGCTTATAGCGGAATTCTGACGGGGAAAACAGGAAAAACCCACCAGTCTGTGGAAGATTTGACCGTGTTTCGGGCGATGCCCAATGTGGTAAGTATTGCTCCCATTGATGGAGTGGAAGTCCGCCAGGCAATGCATGCCATGGTTGAATATGATGGTCCCGTTTATCTGCGGCTGACCCGTGATCCGATGCCTGTTATCATGGGCGACTCCTATCAATTCCAGATTGGCAAAGCAGTCACTCTCCGGGAAGGTAAGGATATTACCCTGATTGGGACCGGCGAACAAACCCAACGCTGCTTGGATGCAGCCAACCTCCTGGCTGCTGAGGGAATTTCCGCCTTTGTGCTACACGTCCCAACACTGAAACCATTGGATGTGGAAGCAATTGTGAATGCGGCAGCTGCCACCGGGCTGGTGGTCACAGCGGAAGACCATTCCATACTTGGCGGCTTGGGGGGGGCGGTTGCAGAAGTACTGGGCGAAGAATATCCTGTTCCAATGAAACGGATTGGATTGCGCGATACGTTTGGCGAATCTGCTTCCAATGCACCGTTATTGGAAAAATATGGCTTGACTGCCAGGCATGTTGCTGCAGCGGCAAAGACATTACTAGAAAAAAGATCTACTTGAAACAGCCGATGGATACACCTTCTCCAATTCAACCCTGTTTCCACTCTTTTGCGTATGGCTCCTTTGTGACATGGGCGCCTTGTTATCCATTGGAGGAAACTTTACGGCGCCTGTCTGCCATCGGTTACCCGGCGGTGGAGTTGGGGGCTGCCCGTCCTCATGCCTGGCCTTGGGATATTAACCTGGAAGAACGCAAAACTGTTCAGGCACTCCTCCAGGACCTGAACATGGTTGTGGCAGCCATTTGTCCAATCAGCCACAATTACAACCTGGCAAGCACAATACCGCAGGAACGCAATGATGCTGCGGAATACTATACCGAATGCATTAAGCTGGCTGCTGATTTATCCTGTCCGGTTGTTGTTGTTGTTCCAGGGTGGCGGATGTATGGTACTGCTTACTCGCAGGCATGGGAGTGGAGCCGCCAGGGAATTTCCCGGATTTCCAAAGCAGCCGAAGATACTGGCGTTATCCTTGCCCTGGAACCCATCACCAAAGCAATGGTGAACTTGGTGAATACAACGCAACAGGCATTGGAAATGATTCAGCAGGTGGAGAGCCCGGTTGTAAAACTCATGTTGGACACAGCGCATATGGCGATGGAAAAAGAAAGTCCAATTGATACGGTTCTGGAGGCGGGCGAGTATCTTGTTCATGTTCATGTGGAAGATTCAGATGGACGGTCAATGAGCCGCCGCCCCCCTGGAAAAGGAGATTTCAATTGGATGGGCTTTATTCGATCTTTGCGCCAGGTGGGCTACCACGGTTATTTATCTGCTGAAATGTTTGGTTCCGACCCGGACCGCGCAGCTTATGAAAGCCTAGTGGGGCTACAGCAACTTCTTTCCAAATACTAAATAACAATCAGGAGGAGATCTCAATGCGAAATAAAGTGATTTCAGCAACAGAGGCAGTCAAAGCGATCAAATCAGGATCTACTTTGACCATTGGCGGCAATACCATTCGACGCCACCCATTGGGTTTGGTGAGGGAAATCATCCGCCAGGAAATAAAAGACTTGACGATTTATGTGTGGGTTGCAGGGATTGATGTGGATCTGCTGGTCGGTGCCGGTTGCGTCCGCAGGGTGGAAGCGGCTTATGTAGGAATGGGTCCACTGGGTTTTGCCCCCAATGTCCGTCGGGCGGTCCAGGAAGGCCGGATTGAATACGAGGATTTTAGTGAAACTTCCATGTTGGCACGGTTGAGGGCTGCGGGGATGGGATTGCCTTACCTGCCAACCAAGGTGTTATTGGGAACGGGCATGGCGCAGTATGCCACGCACGCCAAACCAGTTACCTGTCCATTTACAGGAGAGCAGTTATATGCGGTTTCGGCCGCCAAGGCGGATGTTGCGATTCTGCATGGATATTATGGTGATGTCCATGGAAACATCCAGTGGCCGATGGTTCGTAATACGGATGATATTGATCCGGTGATAGCGAAATCTGCTGATCATGTCATTTTTTCCGTCGAGCAACTCATTGACCCCAAGACAGTTATGAGCAACCCCACCATGACCTATATTCCTCATAACTGGGTGAATGCAGTTGTTGAGATGCCGTACGGAGCGCATCCTGGTACATGTGATGGCATTTATGATCCCGATTCCAGACATCTTGAAGAGTACATGGAAGCAGCCAAATCAGATGATACGTTCAAAGCGTATCTCGATAAATATGTTTTTGGAACAAAAGATGACTTTGAGTATCTTGAACAGGCTGCCGGATTGGCACATTTATTATCTTTAAGAGTTAGCCACTAGGCTTTCGGAAAAGGAACCCGGATATGACTGAATATACTTTGAACGAACTGATGGCGGTAAATGTTGCCCGACAATTGCATGATGATGAAATGGGTTTCATTGGCGTTGGGACAGGTGGTCGAGCGTTTACAGTTGCTGTTGGGCTCCCCATTGTGGCTGCCCGCCTGGCACAATTAACTCACGCCCCCAATTTCACCATTCAAATCGGAACCATCATCAGCCCCGATCTTGAGAATATTCCCAAGGTATTCACGGAAAACCACATTACCACCTGGCCCACCATGGCTCGTGTGCGCGCAGATGATAACCTGGATATGTTTGTCAAGGGGAAGGTGGATGTTGGCTTTGTTTCCGGTCCTCAAATTGACCAGTACGGAAATATCAACATTACGGTAATTGGAGATTATAAGAAACCAAAAGTACGACTGGTTGGATGCCTGGCACTTCCAGAACACCTGGCGTTTGCGCGCAGGGCATTTGTTATTACCGACCATAATGCCCGTACATTTGTGGAAAATGTCCACTTTGTGACCGGCGTTGGCTGGCAGGCAAATGGCAAATCGCGTGAAGAATACAACCTTCCGGGCGGAGGACCGGTTTACGTCTTTACCGACCTTGGTGTCTTCGATTTCAATGGGGAAGGACACCGTATGCAGGCGCTTACCCTGCATCCTGGTGTCACTCCTGATATGGTCCAGGAAAAAACGGGTTTTCCTGTGATTATTCCCCCGAATGTTCCGACTTCAATCCTTCCCACCGAAGAGGAGATTGAATTGATTCGCACCAAGATTGATCCAGAAAACATTCTCCTAAAATACTAAATTGGGACAATAGGCTTTCGTATGTTAAATTCCAGAATTCTTACAATAGAAGAAGCTGCAGCCGGGATTCCGGATGGGTCAGTGGTAACTGTTGGCGGTTTTGGTGTATTTCTCCAACCCATGGCGATGATGCGGGAAATGATTCGCCAGGGAAAGAAGGATATCAATCTTCTGTCTGTTGGGGAAGCATATGCTGCAGACCTGCTGGTTGGTGGCGGCTGTGTCCGTTCTGTAACCCTTGCATCCTTTGGGTTTGAAGCTGTTACCGGGCGTTCACGTAATTTTTGCAAAGCTGTGGAACAGGGAAAAGTGGAAGTGGAGGATTACAGTCACTTCTCCATGGCATCCCGGTTCCTGGCTGGAGCGATGGGGCTTCCATTTACCGCGGTACATTCCATGCGCGGTTCCGACCTGCTAGATCACCTTCCTGAGGGAAAAAAATACGTCAAAATGGATTGTCCTTTTTCTGGTGAGGAAGTTATTCTTCTCCCGGCTGCCAAACCGGATATTGCTGTTATCCAGGCACAGCGGGCGGATATGGATGGTAATTTGCAGTTGATGGGACCCACCATATGTATTGAGGAACAAGCCAGGGCTGCCAAAAGGGTCATTGCAATTGTGGAGGAAATTGTACCCCGTTCGGTCATTCAAGCGAATCCCACGGCGACACTACTGCCGTCGTTTTTTGTGGATACGCTGGTTGTGCTTCCATATAGTGCACACCCGATGGCGTCGTATGGTTACTACGATTATGACTTGGAGCATCTGTACACCTACACGAACTCATCCAAAACTCCAGAATCCTGGAAGGGCTATCTGGATGAGTATGTTTATGCCCCCAAGGATCATTACGAATACCTGGAACGAGTAGGCGGGCTGCGAAAAATCATGCAATTGCGAGCTGATCCCCTGTTGGGGTATTAGGAACAGGAGAAAAAACATGGAAACAATACAACCTGTAACTTTTACCTACGATGAAATCATGCTTTGCGTAGCATCCGAGCAGATTCGGGATCGGGAGGTGGCTCTTATTGGAACTGGCTTGCCAATGCTGGCTGCAACGCTTGCCAAGCAAGTTCATGCACCCCGCGCTGTTATGATCTATGAGTCGGGACTTGTGGATACCAACCCGGTCGAAGTACCAGTCAGTGTTGCTGATCCAAGGATCATGTTTGGCACGACCACATTCAGCAGTCTGTATAAGACTTTGGGTCTTTTACAGCGGGGGGTTGTGGATGTGGGATTTTTAGGTGGGGCGGAAGTGGATCAATTTGGCAATTTGAATGCTACCGCAATTGGCCAGTATGAGCATCCAAAAATTCGGCTTCCTGGAAGCGGGGGAGCGAATGATATTGCCAGCATGGCAGACCGTGTTGTGATCCTGATGAAACACGAGAAGAGACGTTTTCCTTCAAAGGTTGGATATATTACCAGCCCAGGTTTTCTTGAGGGTGGAAATTCCCGAAAGGAAGCCGGTTTAAAAGGCGGTGGTCCAGCTGTCCTCATCAGCAACCTGGCGGTGATGGATTTTGAACCGGTTTCGCATCGCATGCGCGTCCGGTCTATCCATCCGGGAATAACCAGGGAACAAGTGCAGGATGCCACTGGATTTGACTTGCTTTGGGCGGAGGATTTAACCACTACACCGGAACCGACCCAATTTCAGTTGGATATTATCCGGCGTCTGGACCCCAATGGAATATTTCTGAAAGGTGAGTAGAGATGTACGCATTATCCCCCCAGCATCTTGATTTACAAAAGCATATCCGCTCTTTGGTGGGTACGTTTATTGAACCGCGGGCGGCGGAAATTGATCGAACGGGAGAATATCCGTATGATATTATTCGGATCCTTGCCCGTGAAGGGATCATGGCTTTACCCATTCCCCGGGAATATGGAGGGGACTATCGGGATTTATTATCCTGGTTCATTGTTATGGAAGAGGTGGGAAAAGCCTGTGGAACGACTGCCAATATCTTGGCTAGCCACTCTCTCTGTGCGTATGTCATTGAAATTAATGGCTCGGAGGAACAAAAGCAAAAATTCCTTCCCAATCTTGCGTCCGGCGAGTTGATTGGAGCCATGGCAATGACCGAGCTCCAAGCCGGGACCGATGCGGGTTCGTTGGAGGCATCCGGTGTTCGAGGTGAAGATGGGCAATACGTACTGAATGGCAGGAAGGTAATGATTGCCAGTGCTGGAGCTGCGGATCGCTATGTCATTATGATTAAAACCGATCCCACAAAAGGCACAAAAGGAATCAGTGCCTTCTTGGTGGACAAGGGTACTCCTGGACTTTCCTTTGGGGCAAAATATGAAACAACAGGTTTACGTGGGCTATCTGTTGGCGAGGTGTTGTTGGAAAATTGTGTAATTCCAGAAGATCGCTTGCTGGGTGCAGAAGGCACTGGTTTCAAGGCGATTATGAAATCGTTGGACCGCACACGCCCTGCGGTTGGTGCAATGGCGGTGGGTCTGGCTCAAAAGGCACTGGAGCTGGCAACAGAGCGCGCCAAGCAGCGGGTTCAATTTGGGCAGCCGCTTGCAGATCAACAGCTTGTTCAGGCGAAGTTGGCGGATATGGCGTGTCAGATTGATGCAGCCAGGTTGCTCGTTTATCATGCTGCCTACCAGCGTGACTCGGGAGTGGAACGATTTACCCGGGAATCAGCTCAGGCAAAAATGTATGCGTCTGATATAGCCATGGCTGCGGCGTCCGAAGCACTGCAAATCTTTGGCGGCTGGGGATACATGGGGCAGTATCCGATTGAGCGTTTATGGCGGGATGCACGGGCGTTACAACTGGCGGATGGTTCCAACGAAATTCTCAAGCTGGTGATTGCCCGTTCTTTACTTTCATAATTTTGACCGAGGAGATAAAGGGATGAGTAAAAATGTGATACGAATTCGGGATGGAATGGATTATCGAGGAATTGGGGCATTGGTCAAACGGCTGGTGCACCCAAGAACAACAGGTTCTCAAAACCTGGGGGTGTCCATTGTTTTCATGGCTCCCGGTGACGAAATTGTTATTCACAATCACCCATATGAAGAAGCATACTTTATTTTGGAGGGTGAAGGTGAAATGACCCTGGGTGATGAAGCGATCCAGCTGGAAAAATATCTTTCGATTTATGTACCACCAAACACCATGCACGGACAGAAAAATACGGGAGATACAACGCTGGTCATTTTGTGCTCGTTAACCCCACCGCCCAATGTATGGTGATGAAGCAAGTTCCAATCCTGAGGAAAGGAGAGGATGATGCAGTTAAAACGAAAATATGTAAACAAACCAGGCATATCAGAAGTTGTTTCAAAGGCAGATGGATTACAAAGTCTTCAGTTAAGCATGTTACAGCTGGCGCCAGGTGAAACATATCATGGCAGGTTTGAAGACCAGGAAACTGCGTTTGTAATTCTCAGTGGTACATGCACTGTGGTTGGTGGGTCCCAGGTTTTTTCCAACATTGGCGGGCGCAGGGAAGTATTTGATGGACCAGGATATACTGTGTACCTGCCTGCAGGATGTGAATTTGATGTTACAGCCCACACATGGATGGAAGCGGCTTTGGGAAGTACTCCCGCCCAGCCAGGTGGACATCCATTGCTTATCCAGCCTGGGGATGTCCAACGCAGTTCCCGCGGGGTTCTAAACTGGCGGAGGAATATCTGGGATGTAATGCCCCCAGATTTCCCAAGCCAGCATATGGTGGTTGTGGAAGTGATTACTCCGCCGGGGAATTGGTCCAGTGTTCCCCCTCACCGCCATGAAGAAGACCGCCTGCCCGTGGAGGTTCACCAGGAGGAAATTTATTTTTACCGGCTGAAACCTGTACAGGGTTTTGCAATGCAGCGGATATATACGGATGATGGAACCCTGGATGAGGCTGTTGTTGCTCAACATAATGATGCCGTCCTGGTGCCGCGTGGTTACCATCCGGTTGCAGTTGCTCCGGGATACACCTGTTACTACCTGAACTTTTTATCAGGAAATCTTAAGGCAACAGCACCCAGGGATGATCCACAACATGCATGGTTGAAATCGTTTGAAGTCATTGCACGGGAATGGGGTCATTCCCTGCCCGGCTATGAAAAAAAGGAGTAAAGATGGAAGAAACTCCATTTCTTGAAATGATTGGTATCAATAAATTTTTTCCCGGGGTTCATGCGGTTCAAAACGTCGACTTTGAACTCCGGAAGGGTGAAATTCATGCACTTGTTGGTGAGAATGGGGCTGGAAAATCGACTCTGATGAAAGTTCTGGCAGGTGTTCATCCTCCAGAGACGGGTGAGATCCGGATTGAGGGACAGGTGATCAGAGTGGATACGCCAGCCATTGCCCGAAGTACAGGGATCGCCATGGTTCACCAGGAATTGAAGCTGGCGTCAGCGTTGACGGTGGCGGAGAATATCTTCCTGGGGGCCGTCCCAACCAACCGCTATGGTCTTGTGGATTGGAAACGCGTCAGACAGGGGGCAATTGAATCGCTGGCGGTATTGAACATCAAGATGGATGTGGACCGCAAGGTATCGGAATTAACCGTAGCAGAAATGCAGTTGGTGGAAATTGCTAAAGCCCTAACGCTGAACGCAAAGATCATCATTATGGATGAACCATCCGCAGTTCTGACCCCGTATGAATTGCAACAACTATTTTCGGTATTGAAAGCTCAACGCGATCGGGGGGTTTCCATAATTTACATTTCCCATCGCCTTGAGGAAATTTTTGAGCTCGCTGACCGGGTGACCGTCATGAAAGATGGCGCTAAGGTAAAAACTCTGAATGTTAGCGAAACCGATAAATGGGAAATTGTGAAATTAATGGTGGGTCGGGAGCTTGGTAAACATTACCCAAAACGAACCCATGAAATTGGCGAACCCGTCCTGGAACTGAAAAACGTGACCCGGAAGGGAAAAGTTGAAAACATCAGCTTCACACTGCATCGCGGTGAAATCCTGGGAATCGCCGGTTTGATTGGAGCTGGTCGTTCTGAACTTGCTACTGTGATCTTTGGGGCGGAACCGCTGGATGCAGGTGAAATCTGGATTCATGGAAAACCAGTGAAAATTGCATCCCCAGGTGATGCCTTAAAACACAGGATGGGATTTGTTACGGAAGACCGGCGGCAAACTGGATTGTTTGGGATTCTGACAGTCCGGGAAAATATAACCATTGCCAGTTTACGGAAGTTCACCCGCCGTGGATTTATGAATCTCAGGCGAGAATTGGAAATTGCATTGGATTTCATCAAGCGGATTCGGATTGTTACTCCATCTCCAAACCAGCAGGTTCAAAACCTGAGTGGTGGTAATCAGCAACGGGTGTTGTTGTCCAAATGGATTAACACAGACTCGGAGATATTCCTGATTGATGAACCAACCCGTGGAATTGACGTTGGTTCCAAGGAGGAACTGTACTTCTTGTTGAATGACTTGGTGGCAAACGGTGCGGCGATCCTGATGATATCCTCGGAGTTACCGGAAATATTGGGAATGAGCGACCGAATACTTGTAATGAACCATGGGCGCATCACCGCTGAATTTCAAGCAGCGGAAGCGACTGAAGTCAAAATTATGGAATTTGCTGCTTTGGAGGTGGTGGAATGACAACATCTGACGGAACAACAAGTGTAACAAAACAAAAAATGGATATCAAAACGATTGGAAACACGATTCTCAAACTGATTTCCCGCTACCGGACGATTTTTGTGTTCCTTGTTTTGGTGATTATCAGTTCATCATTATCTCCGCATTTCCTGACTACCGGGAATATTACGAATGTCCTCCGTCAAGCAAGTTTTAATGGGCTGCTGTCCATTGGGTTGACCCTGGTTATTCTGGTGAAAGGCATTGACCTTTCAGCCGGATCTGTGTTGGGGGTTGCTGCCATGACTGCCGGTCTTTTGAAGGATCAGCCGGCATTCATCATCATTGGCGGCGCTTTACTGGCGGGAGCTCTCATAGGATGGGTCAACGGTGTCACTATTGCCAAGCTCCGGATTGAGCCATTTGTAGTAACATTGGCAACCCTGACAGTTGGGCGTGGTATTGCACTTCTGATGACGGCTGGATACCTGGTAGTGGGAACGACGGATACCATTCGATGGCTGGGCACTGGATATGTGTTGGGGATTCCAGTCCCCGTCATTATCATGGCATTAATGTTTTTGATCGCTTATGTTGTTCTACGTTGGACACCATATGGTCGGCGAATGTATGCAGTGGGTGCCAACGAAGAAGCAGCCCGCCTGGCTGGCATTAATGTGGATAACCACAAAATTTCCGCCTATGTTATCAGTGGTGTGATGGCTGCCATGGCGGGTGTAATTCTGGTTGGGCGATTGAATGTTTCGGATCCTCTTGCAGGAACCGGTTATGAGTTGGATGCCATTGCAGCCACCGTAATTGGCGGCACGACATTTGATGGCGGAAAAGGTGGAATTGCCGGCACCATCATTGGCGTTCTCATTCTGGCAATGTTGAACAATATCATGAACCTGCTTGGATTTTCCCCGTATATGCAGCAGGTTGTCAAAGGCCTGGTGCTGGCAGGTGCGGTCATCATGAATGAGTACAAGCGCAGAAAATAATTGGGGAAATAAATGAATTGGACCATCTACAGGAGGTGAACAGACAGAAAATTACTGATATCTACCCCCAAGTATGTGCCTGTTTTGACTTGCTTTACCAAACCTTTTAGAAAGTCCCAATTTGGAGGAGACAATGAAAAAGAGTGTGTTGTTTGTTGTTGCTGTTTTGGTGATCATGACAGTATTAATCACCGCCTGTACTCCCAAACCTACTGCAGTTCCAACGACTGCTGCCCAGGAAATTCCGGAAGGGTGTGTTGCCCCTCAAATGACTACCAAGGACGGGAAACCGTTGAGCGAAGTTACAATTGGTCTCTCGGAAGGAGCCGTTGATGGTGTCTGGCGTGTGAAACAGGTTGAATGGACAAAAGAAGGCGTGGAAGCCTGTGGTGCTAAATTCATCACCACCGATGGACAGGGTAATGGCGCCAAGAACCTCTCCGATATCGAAGATCTTGTGGCTCAGCAGGTGGATTTGATTATCGTGTCCACTTACTTTGCTGATGAAATTGTGCCTGGCATTCAACTGGCAAACTCCAAGGGCATTCCGGTGGTTGTTCTTAGCTCCGATCTTGGTCAGGGTGCTGCTTATGAGACCTTCATTACAGCCGATAACCTGGATATTGCCCACGATGCTGCCAATTGGGTGCTGGAGAAATATGGCAGCCAGGACAAAATTGACATTGTTGAGCTGATCGGACGTGAGGGTTCTGTGGCTGCCAAGATGCGCACAGAGGGCTTCCATGAGATCCTTGACAGCAATCCCAAGACCAACTGGATTATGAATGTGACCGCTCACTACAAGCGGGATGAAGCAGTGCGTGTGATGGAAGATGTACTCAAAGCCAATCCGGATCCAGGCAGCATTGATGTTGTCTATGCAGCCAATGACGAAATGGCTTTGGGCGCGGTACTTGCCCTCAAGGAAGCTGGGCGCTTGGATGAGGTGGCTGTGATGGGCATTGATGGCATTCTGTGCGAAGTCTACGATGCGATCAAGGCTGGTGAGATGGCTGTCTCATTCTACTATCCAAACTTTGCACCGGAAGGTGTTGAAGCAGCCTTCAAGATCCTTGCTGGTCAAACTGTGGAAAAGAATGTGATTGTTGCCAGCACCCCAATCACCAAAGATAATGTGGATGAATGGTACCCGAAGTGCGCTAAGTAGTCTTTGAAGTGCTTCCGGACATCTCCTCGGATGGGAGAGGGATACGCAAGTATCCCTCTCCAGAGGGGAGCACTCAACAAAACTGCGATCAATATGAAAGGATGGGAGAGGATCATGAAACCGAATGTGTTGCTGTTAACATTTGCTGAACCCAGGGATGATTTCTACAAGGCACGTTTATCCGAAGTGATTTTTGACCGTGAAAAAGCAATTGAGACCCTTGGAACAGACTTGAATTTAATTGCTCCCGAACCAATTCGCCGCCCATCCCAAGCAGACGAAGTTGTTGCATCCATCAAACCATCAGATATACATGCCATCATATTACAAATACCAATTTGGACAGAACCGGCGCTGGTGATTCCGGCTGTTTTGCGCTTAAATAAACCAATTTTGTTGCTGGGAAACGACCGTTCCTATAAGACTTCCAGCATGGTGGGGATGCTGGCTACGGGTGGTGCATTGGACCAGGCTGGTTTTTATCACAAACGATTGATGGGAAATCTGGATGATCCGGAGATCCATAAAAAAATCCTGATATTTGCTAAAGCTGCATATGCTCGTGAAACATTGAAAGGGCAGAGGTTTGGATTGTTTGGCGGTCGAAGCCTGGGTATGGTTTCCGCCACTGCTGATCCATCTCAATGGCTGCGGGAGTTTGGGGTGGATGTCATTCATATTGACCAATCCATGATTGTTTTCAAAGCAGAAGCAATTGATCCAACCAGGGTGGAAAAGCACGTCCATTGGTTAATAACCCGCGTGGGCGCAGTTGAAACAAATCAGACTAATTTTACTAACCGCCACCTGGAACGGCAGGTGCGCAGTTATCTTGCCATTAAAGACATGATTGCGGAACGAAAACTCGATTTTATTGGAGTGAAATGCCAGGAGGAGATGGCAAATTATTTCTGTTTGCAATGTATTGGGCAATCCCTTGTTGGAGACCCATATGACGCAGATGGACCGAAAGAGCCGGTTGTATCTTCCTGCGAGGCTGATATGGATGGCGCATTGACGATGCAAATCCTAAAATTGCTCTCAGGTGGGTTGTCCACAAACCTGATGGATCTTCGGTATTATGATGAAGTGGGTCGGGAATTATGGATGGCAAATTGTGGCTCCATTCCCACAAGTTTTTCGCGGAAATTGGACCAGCCTGCTGATGATCTCAGCCAGGTGCACCTCATGCCCCATATTTATGGGGAAGCGGGTGGGGGCACTACACAATTTGTCACCGCATCCGGTCCGGGAACTCTAGCCAGGCTGATGCGCAGGAATGGAAAATATTGGATGGGTGTACTGGCTGGGCGCTTTGTGGATCACCCCCGGGAAGATTTGAGGAAAACAGTCTACAATTGGCCACATGCATTTTTCGCCTCTAATTTTTCTTATACGCGATTCCTGTCACTTTATGGTTCCAATCACATCCATGCTGTCCAGGCAGATGTGACAGCAGAGATCGAGGAGTTTTGTGAGTTAATGCAACTCCCTGTGGAAGATTTCGGATCGCTGTATTAGATATAGACCAGACAAATTCATCACAGTGATGTGGAGAGAACAAACATGAGAATTATGATTACTGGGGGCAGCGGCAGGTTGGGGAAGGATCTTAACCGCACCTTTGGTGTGAAGCATGAGGTACTTGCCCCCAGCCATACTGAATTTGATATTACCAATCCGTCCCAGGTGATCGGTTACGTGGATTTCCATCAACCTGATATCCTGATTCATTCTGCAGCTATGGCTGATGCTGATGTATGCCAATTGAACCCAGCCCAGGCATATTTGGTGAATACTTTGGCAACCCAAAACCTGGCGATTGCTTGCAGGAAGAGACAGACAACCATGGTTTTTATCAGTACCGATTATGTTTTTGATGGGCTGAAAGGAAACCCATATACGGAGTTTGATGCAACCAATCCAATCAATATATATGGTCAGTCGAAATTGGCTGCGGAACAAATTTTAAAGGAAACACTGGAACGGTATTTTATTATTCGAACAGCTTGGCTATTCGGTATCTATGGTAATAATTTCCTGACCGGGGTGATCCATGCTGCGGATATGGGAACTCAAATACGGGCAGCATTCGATCAAAAGGGTTCTCCAACCAGTACATTGGATCTTTCCATGGCACTGCTTCATCTCGTTGATACACCATTTTATGGTGTCTACAATGTAGTCAATCGGGGTGGCTTGACCTGGTATGAATATGCCCGATTAATTTTATCCATATCTGGAAAACAAGCCCATGTGGAACCCATTCGGAAGGAGGAAAGAGGACCATCTCCCCGTCCAGCAAATACCACGCTGGAGCCCATGTGCCTTGACCTTCGAGGAATTTTCAGGATGCCAGAAATAACAGAAGCAATTGAGGTATGCATCTCGGAATTGAAACAGAAGTAAGCCTGTTACGATGGTTATGAATTGATGGAACCGATGAGATCAGGTAAATTGGCAACTTTACGAAGCAGCGAAGTGACCGAGGGGGTTGAGTGCGTGGGGCATCGTGCATTGCTGCATGCGGTTGGCGTCAATAGGTCTGATTTACAAAAGCCCATGATTGCAATTGCCAATTCCTGGAATGAAATCCTTGCGGGTTCTTTCCGCCAACGGGAATTGGCAGAGGCGGCGAAAGCAGGAATTCGCGAATCAGGTGGATTGCCATTTGAATTCAACACCATCGCTGCTTGTGATGGAATTGCCCAAGGACACCGTGGGATGCGGTATATTCTTCCCAGCCGGGATATTATTGCAGCATCCGTGGAAATCATGCTGGAAGCCCATCGGTTTGATGGGGTTGTACTGCTTGCCAGTTGCGACAAAATCATCCCTGCCATGTTAATGGCAGCTGCCAGGGTAAATATCCCCGCTATTCTGCTTCCAGCGGGTCCCATGGAAGATGGCATCATTGATGAAAAGCGAATATCTTTCCGGAATGTGCGGGAATTGACGGGGAAATTTATGGCGGGGGAAATTTCAGCTGATGAAGTTTCGTTGATAGAGCAAACTGCATGTCCGGGTCCGGGTGCTTGTTCCATGATGGGAACTGCAAATACGATGGCTTGTTTGTGTGAAGTGTTGGGGATGGCAATTCCCTATTCGGCGACCACACCAGCGATGTCCAAAGTGAAAATGGAAGAGGCTTACGATGTTGGTGTCCGAATTGTTGATTTGGTAAAGCAAAACCGGATTCCAAGTGAAATTATGACTGCAGCTGCATTTCGGGATGCAATTATTGTAGATATGGCTATTGGCGGGTCCACAAACTCTCTTCTCCACCTTCCTGCCATTGCCAATGAACTGGATATTCCATTAGAATTAACCGAATTTCAAGATATTTCAGAATGTACCCCATATATTGCTCCCATTAACCCGGGGGGACCTTATACAGTGAACCAATTTCATGAAGCGGGAGGGATCCCAACCATCCTTCGATCATTGGGAGATCGGATTGATGGAACCTCCCCCACGGTTACAGGAACCACGCTTAAAGAATCTGCACAAATTGCCAGAAATCCGGATGGCGATGTCATTCGACCAATCAACAACCCTGTTACATTTGATGGGGGGTTGGTCATCCTAACAGGTAACCTGGCACCGGATGGTGCTGTTATTAAGAAATCAGCATTAAATCCTGAAATGATGATTCACAGGGGACCGGCTGTCGTGTTTAACAGCATGGAAAGTGCCTCGGATGCGGTTCGGGAAGGTAAAATCCATCCTGGAGATGTTATGATCATTCGCTATGAAGGTCCGATCGGTGGCCCAGGGATGCGAGAGATGCACATGATAACCGCAATTCTGGCAGGCTCTGGCTTGGGCAAAAGCGTGGCATTGGTGACCGATGGGCGATTTTCAGGATCAACCCGGGGATTGTGTATTGGTCATGTTTCACCGGAAGCGCAACAGGGCGGACCAATTGCCTTGGTTGAAAATGGCGATTTCGTCCAAATCAATATCCTTCAACGCCGAATCGATGTTGAACTATCAACCACAACCCTTCAAGAACGCCTTGCTGGCTGGAAACCACCTGTTCAAAATTTGCGCGGGATACTGCGGCTATATGCCAATAACACGTCCAGCACACCAAATGGAGCCGGAATCCTATGAAGCGGCTTAAGATTTCCCCTTCATTGATCTGGTTTTCAGTTGTCATTTTTTTGTTCTGGGCTTCCTTATATGTGTATGTGCCCATCTTTCCGGTACATGCTTCCTCATTAAGTGGTGCAACCCTTGGTACGGCAGGGTTGGTCATTTCCATGTACGGGTTATCGCAATTGATCCTTCGTATTCCATTTGGAGTTGTATCTGACCGATTGAATAAAAGAGAGATATTTGTCTATCTGGGGGTCATCGCTTCAGGCATCGCTGCAGTCGGTTTGATCCTTACGCAAAGTGTCCAGGGAGCCGCACTGTTTCGAGGGGTAAGTGGTGTTGCAGCAGCGACCTGGGTCATCATATCCATTTTGTTTGCATCATATTTCCCGCAAAGCCTGACTGTAAAAGCGACCAGCCTGGTGGTTTTCATTGCTGTGTTCGCTCAAATGGTTGCAACCATGGCAGGCGGAGTAATCGCCGGGACGTTTGGGAACCAGGCAACCTTTTATTCTGCGGTTATCTTTGCTATCCTGGCTCTCATCTTCATCCCATTGATCCGCAGGAGCGATTCACCAAAGACAACGGTTCAATCACAAGAGAAAGCGAAGTTCAAACTTCAATGGTCCCTTGTGGCGATCTCACTGGCTGCTGCGGTTGGTCAATTTATTACATATGCAACTACATACGGGTACATACCGATTCTTGCCAAGCAATTGGGGGCAACAAGTTCCGAGTTGGGCTGGTTGACTGCTGCCATGCAGTTTGCGTATATGGCAACTTCCCTGGCAGTTAGCTTACTGATGCCCGCAAAATTTGAAAAAGTTGCTGCCTTGACTGGCATAGCAATTTTGGGCGTTGCATCGTTTCTGGTTGTGGCAGACACCCGGATGACAACCATTTTTATTTCAAGACTCCTCCATGGGTTGGGACATGGACTTTCGTATCCGGTCCTGATGGGGCTGGCAATTAAGCCGATTCAGAATCATCACCGCGCAACAGCAATGGGTATTTTTCAAGCCATTTACGCATTGGGAATGTTTGCCGGACCAGCAGCAAGTGGCTGGATCAGCAACCAAGCCGGGTTGATGGCCGTTTTTTCCAGTAGCGGTTGGATTGCATTAAGTGCCTTACCAATCATCTTTATCGGGCTTCGGTTAATGCCCGCAGCGGAATCCGCCCGGATGGTTCCTGCTGTTGAAATAAAAGCATCAAAGGGTTAAGAAAATGCCATTTTATTCCCTAAAACAAAGAATCCTTACCGGTGAGTCCTTGTTGGGCTGTTTCCTCCAATTGGGTTCACCCACGGCAGCCGAAGTATGTGGACTGGCAGGGTTGGATTTCATCGTTATTGATGCGGAGCACAGTGAAATTGATCTGGAAACAACAGCCCACATGATTCGAGCTGCGGATTCTGTGGGGCTTCCGGCAATTGTTCGTTGTGCAGTGAATGAACCGCAAGTAATTTTGAGGTACATGGATCTGGGTGCAGCGGGAATACAAATTCCACAAATTAACACGGTGGAAGAAGCCCAACAGGTGGTTAACAGTGTTAAGTACCGTCCCATTGGGCGAAGGGGTCTGGCTTCTGTTAGGGCTGGGAATTATTTTATGAATATGAGTGCCCGGGAATACATACGAATGGTTAACGACCACGCGCTGGTTGTGATTCACATTGAAACTCCGGAATCTCTTTCCGCATTGCAGGAAATCTCCCGGGTGGATGGCATAGATGTGTTGTTTATTGGACCAACGGACCTGTCATATTCTCTGGGTTTCCCGGGAGAGCCCAATGAGCCGGCGGTTCAGGACGCTTTCAATCATGTTATCAGCGTTGCTCGGCAAAACGGTAAGGCATCAGGAATGATGGCAAGTAATCCATCGGCGGCTGCACAATACATTGATCGGGGAATACAATATATTACAACTTCTGATAAAGTTGAGTTGACCTCTGGTATTCACAAGTATTTATCACAGGTTCATTCATTTCGAAAAGAGCTGGATAAGGGGTAATTTGCAATGGGAATAAGTCTTGTTAAAAGAACCATAACACGGGATGATGTAGCCAGGGAGGCAGGGGTTTCCCCAGCCACTGTGTCCTATGTGATTAACAACGGTCCCAGACCAGTAACTGATGAAACCCGGGAAAAGGTTCTGGCCGCCATTAACAAACTGGGTTATCAACCAAATGCGCTGGCGAGAAATTTGCGAATGCAAAAAACCAATTCCATTGGCTTGATCATCCCAGATAATAAGAACACCTTCTTCTCAGACAATGCACTGGGCGTTGAGCAGATTGCTTTTGATAATGGATACAATGTCATCATGTGCCATTCTGCATATCGGCTGGATCGCGAATTAGCATATATCCATATGTTAATCTCACATCAGGCGGCTGGAGTGATATGGATTCCCTGTTCCGAGGACTCGGCAGGAGCAAAATTATTGGAGAGCTTTCACATTCCGTTTGTATTATTGGATCGCGTAATTCAAGGTGTAACTTCGCCATCCATAAAAGCCGACAATTTCAAAGCTGCATACCTGGCTACCAATCATCTTGTTCAATTGGGACATCGACGGATTGGTTTTATCAAACGCCCCGTGGATTTAAACCATAGTATTGCCCGGTTAAACGGGTATAAACAGGCTTTGCAGGACGCAAATATACCATTTGATCCTGATCTAGTTGTTCCCGGTGGCTTTCTCTTTCAGGATGGCAGCGTTGCGGGAAGACAATTATTATCTATGGCATCTCCCCCCACTGCAATCACAGCTTATAACGACATGAATACGATTGGAGCCATGCATGCAGCCCAGGAAATGGGCATTCGGATTCCAGAAGATCTCTCCTTTGCCGGGATTGATGATATTGCTCAATCGGAATATTGTTTTCCACCTCTGACAACCGTCAGAATCCCCACATTTGAGATGGGGAAGATGAGTGCCAATTTATTAATTGCGCTTATTCGTGAAGAATTACCTGAAGATCAAAAACACCATTGTCTTGATGTGGAGTTGATTGTCCGCGAATCAACAGCCCCTCCATGTAATTCTAAATGACCCAGAATGGGATTAATCTGAAAAGGATGAGTTTATGAATCAAATTGCGCCAGCTCACAAAAAACGAAACCCAATCAGCCTGGCAATTTCGTACCAAGCAACGGTTTTTAGCGCAGTTCTATTTGCAGGGAGGCTGGAGGATGGATTGGCAGCTGCCCACATGCATGGATTCGATGCAGTGGAGATTGGCTTGCGGGATCCAGGTGTGGTGGATACGGCATGGTTGTCCCGGAAACTGGAACAGTATCAACTTGGATTTTCTGCAATTGCCACCGGACAATCCTTCTACCATGATGGTTTGTCGTTGTTTGCAAGCAGCCCTGAAATTTCCCTGGCGGCAATGGACCGAATAAAGCAATTTATCATCATAGCGGAAAAGTTTGGCGCATTTGTTGTGCTTGGCGGGATCAGGGGAAAATTGGTAGGAGAAAAATCTGACCGTGACCGCCAATGGGCTTTGGGGATCCAAGCCATCCGACAGTGTGCTCTATTTGCCCAGGATCATGGCGTCACACTCCTACTGGAACCAATCAACCGGTATGAAACCAACGTGGTGAACACTGCTGAAGACGGGCTGCGCATGCTGGCTGAACTTGATGTTCCGAACATTAAGCTATTAATGGATACATTTCACATGAATATTGAAGAACCAAGTGTTCCTGTGACAATTGAGAAATTGGAGAGCCATCTTGGATATATTCATTTTGCCGACAGCAACCGCCATGCTCCTGGGCAGGGGCACATTCCCTTTACAGAAATATTATCTGCCTTGCAGAAGATAGATTATGCCGGTTACATCTCGGCGGAAATTCTTCCACTGCCAGAGGATTCTACTGCCGCATCTTTGGCAGGTACATTCCTTGCGCAATTATTGACAGAAAATTAAATCCGTGACAGAAAATGACGCGATTATCGATAGGAGAAATTACATGATGAACAGTGAAAAACCTTATGATGTCATTACAATGGGAAGGTCGTGCATTGATTTATATTCCAATGATGTCGGTGCTCCTTTTGTAGATATTTCCAGTTTTGCTTCCTATGTGGGTGGCTCTCCAACCAACATTGCTGTTGGGACAAACCGGTTGGGTTTAAATACTGCTTTATTGACGGCTGTTGGTGAGGACCCTGTTGGCGATTTTATCCTCAATTTTTTGAAGAAGGAAGGTGTGAGTACACAATATATTCCACGAAAACCAGGAAGCCGTTCCAGTGCCGTAATCCTTGGCATTGAGCCGCCGGATCGATTTCCGCTTGTATATTACCGCGATAATGCGGCTGATATTTACCTCACAATTGATGACGTGCTGGCAACACCCATTCAAGACACAAAAGTATTTGAAGTCTCAGGAACCGGGCTTAGTAAGGATCCTTCACGGAGTGCCACTTATTTTGCCTGCGAGCAGGCACATGCAGCTGGTGCAACCGTGATGATAGACCTGGATTTTCGGGCAGATCAATGGTTCGATATTCGAGCATTTGGTGTTTATGTGCGTGGATTGTTACCTTTGGTTGATATTGCAATTGGCACTGAAGAGGAAATAAAAGCCGCCATGTTGATGGATACATCCAAGGTGTCGACTGGATACTCACAGATATCTGCACCCACTGTGGAAGGGGATATTGACTCTGCTATTGAAAATATCCTGCAGCGTGGTCCTAGCACGGTTGTTGTGAAGAGGGGTGCAAAAGGCGCTTCAGTCTATCAAAGAAACGGGAAACATATGGATGTACCTGGTTTCCCGGTGCAGGTTTATAACGTGTTGGGGGCAGGTGATGCATTTGCCAGCGGATTCATCTATGGCATTGTCCATGAATGGGATTTCTACAAGGCAACCCGAATGGGGAACGCTTGTGGTGCAATTGTTGTTACCAGGCATGGTTGTGCCAATTTCATGGGCTATGAACAGGAAGTATTGGAATTTGTGGAATTGAATGGAGGATTTTAGCGATGGAACCGGTGAAAGTTTTGAATTATATCAATAGTCATTGGGTACAATCCACAGCAGACACTTATCTGGACGTAGTCAATCCTGCCACTACTGATATATTGGCGAAAACGCCTCTCTCTCCAGCGCAGGATGTCAATGGAGCGGTAGAAGCAGCGCAAAGCGCATTTCTGACCTGGCGAAAAACCCCTCCGGTTGAACGTGTGCAGTATTTATTCAAATTAAAGGTGAAGCTGGACGAACACTTTGAAGATCTTGCGCGTACAATCACAATGGAATGTGGGAAAACATTGGATGAAGCCAGGGGGGAGATGAAGCGGGCAGTGGAGAATGTGGAAGTAGCTACCGGAATCCCACAATTGATGATGGGCTACAACTCGGAAGATATCGCCCGGGGGATTGACGAAATGATGATTCGCCAGCCGGTGGGTGTAACTGCCATTATTGCTCCGTTCAACTTCCCCGGAATGATCCCATTCTGGTTCCTGCCCTATGCAGTCGCCTGTGGGAATACAGTCATTGTCAAACCATCGGAACGTGTTCCTCTGACCATGCAGAAAGCTTTTCAAATCCTGGATGAAATTGGTTTCCCGCCTGGTGTGGTGAATATGGTCAATGGCGGCAAGGAAAGCGTGGACGCCATCCTGGATCATCCATATATTCGCGCGGTCAGCTTTGTTGGATCCACTCCCGTTGCCAGGTATATTTACCGCAGGGCTGCTGAAAATGGAAAGAGAGCCCAATGTCAGGGTGGCGCCAAGAACCCCATATTGGTATTGCCAGATGCGGACATGGACATGACCACCCGCATTGTGGCAGATAGTGCTTTTGGATGCGCGGGTCAGCGCTGCCTGGCGGCATCCCTGGTGATTACTGTGGGAGATGCAGACCGTACCTTTACAGAATCCATTGCGGATGCTGCCATGGAGAGGGTTGTTGGGTATGGTCTCGAGAGCGGTGTGCAAATGGGACCGGTGATTACCAGGCAAAGCAAGGATCGGATTGAAAATATCATTGGACTTGGTAACTCGGAAGGAGCCGAACTCCTGGTGGATGGACGAAACGCTCAAATAAAGGGTTACGAGCAGGGTCATTTTGTGCGCCCCACTGTAATTCGCGGTCTAAGTCCGGACAGCGATATTGCCCGGACGGAAATATTTGGACCGGTCCTGGGTCTCATGCATGTGAAAACTGTTGATGAGGCAATCCATTTGATCAATTCCGGTACATACGGGAACATGGCGTGTCTCTTCACGAGCAGTGGAGCGGCTGCGCGGAAGTTCCGGAATGAGGCGGATGCGGGAAATATCGGCATTAATATCGGGGTTGCTGCCCCAATGGCATTTTTCCCATTCAGTGGATGGAAGGAGTCATTCTTTGGCGATTTGCATGGTCAGGGGCTGGATGCCATCGAATTTTTTACTCAGAAAAAAGTAGTCATTGAGCGTTGGCCAAAAGAGTGGTCGCGCCAGTTTTAGTACAGGAAATGCAGGGATCATGAGACAGCTTCCATTAGGAACGATCCGGAATCTACAAGCCAGCTCCACCCCAAATGGTCAATTTGCCATCATTGCAGTGGATCATCGGGATGCACTGCGCGCTCTCATGAACCCATTGGAGCCGGGCAGTGTATCTGCCAGGGAACTGGAGGATTTTAAAATTTCCATTGCATCGATCCTTGGACCAGAAGCTTCTGCTGTGCTGCTGGATCCCATGTATAGTGCCCCACAGGTGATTGCCATGGAAAAATTTCCTTTCAATCGGGCGATGTTGGTTGCATTGGAGGAACAGGGATATCTTGGCGATCCATTCAGCCGTCGAACCACACTGATTGAGGGATGGGGCGTGGAAAAAGCAAAGCGCATGGGCGCCAATGGTGTGAAAGTACTCCTCTTTTACCATCCGCAAGGGGGTGAAGGGACGCAAGCACAGTTGGATTTTGTTCAATCCATCGTTGCAGAATGTGATCGATTTGAAATTCCTCTGTTTCTGGAACCCATTTCCTATTCGCCAAATCCCGATATCAAGAAAGGTACCATTGAGTTTTCCCGCTTAAAGCCCGGGATCATAATGGAATCAGCAAAACAATTGAGTGCATTGGGTGCACACATTCTCAAGGTTGAATTTCCGATCGATGCCCGGTATGAAAAGGATCATCGGATTTGGGAGATGGCTTGCCAGGAACTGAGTGGAGTTTGTCTATCCCCTTGGGTGCTTCTTTCAGCGGGGGAGCCATTTGAAATTTTTAAGGAGCAATTGGAAATTGCCTGTAAAGCGGGCTGTTCCGGTTTTGCTGTGGGGCGGGCAGTCTGGCAGGAGGCAATCCCCTTGCAAGGGGACGAGCGGATTCAATTCCTGCGTGCCATAGCAATTCCCCGACTGAAGGAGTTATTTGATATCACACTTGCTAATGGGAATCCATGGCGGAAGTATTATTCTTCCCCCCAGGTTCACCCCGATTGGTATCGTACGTACTGATACCAGGATGAAAATGGAGCGTGGAATTATGGAAATCTGGAGAATCAATGTTCGTTCGAAAACATTCACGCGGGAAGAGGTGCCGGCAGATTGGCGGCAACTTGGTGGCAGGGGGCTTCTGGCGAAAATCCTCTTGGAAGAAGTGAATCCAGTATGCCATCCTTTGGGACCTGGGAATAAATTAATCTTTTCTCCCGGGTTACTGGTTGGGCATATGTTATCCAGTTGTGACCGTATTTCCATTGGGGCGAAAAGTCCATTAACGGGTGGAGTGAAAGAAGCAAATGCTGGGGGATCCACCGGGCTCATCCTTGCAAGGCTTGGGATCAAGGCTTTGATTGTTGAGGATATCTCTGAAGACTCGGACTGGTGGATTGTACATGTGGGTATCGGCGGAGTGCGGTTTGATCCAGCCAATGATTTGATCGGTTTGGGAGTGTATGAATCTGCCCAAAGTTTGCGAGAACGCTATGGCGGGAAGGTTGCAATTTCACTGATCGGTCCTGGCGGGGAAATGTGCATGGCTGCTGCCGGAATCCAGAATTTGGATAAAGATGGTGTTCCATCCCGGATTGCTGCGCGCGGCGGAATTGGCGCTGTAATGGGCTCCAAGAAGATAAAGGCGATAATTTGGGATGGTACCGGGGCAGATAAACCGCCTCTTGCTCATCCGAAAGCCTACCGGGAAGCACAGAAAAATTTCACCGGGCTCTTGCTGGAACAAAAAACAGTCCAAACTTACCATGATTATGGAACTGCGGCAATGACCATGGTCTGTAATGCATTTGGTTCCCTTCCCGTTCAAAATTTCTCCCAAGGCAACTCGGAAGATGCCGAAAAAATCAGCGGGGAATTGATGCGGGAGGTTATCCTGCAGCGGGGAGGAAAGGCGAACCCTACGCATGCCTGTATGGCAGGCTGCGCCATCCAATGCTCAAATGTGTATGCTGATTCAAAGGGTGAAGAAATAGTTTCTCCCCTGGAATATGAGACCATCAGTTTAATGGGGTCGAATTTGGGAATTTTTCATCTGGATGATATTGCCCGGATGAATTGGGATGTGAATGATCTGGGATTGGATTCCATTGAAATTGGTGCTGCTTTGGGAGTGGCTGCCGAAGCGGGACTGGCTGAATTCGGAAATTCTGGTTCCATGATGAATTTATTAGCGGAAATCCGAAAAGGTTCACCGCTTGGACGGGTTTTGGGAAATGGGGCAGTTGTAACCGGGAAAGTTTTTGGGGTGCTCCGCGTTCCGGCGGTAAAAGGACAGGCGATGTCGGGTTATGAACCGCGCGCCATCAAGGGTACCGGCGTTACATACGCCACTTCTCCCCAGGGGGCGGATCATACCAGCGGGTTGACCATCCGTGCCAAGGTTGATCACCTGGATCCAAAAGGGCAGGCGGATCTCTCGAGATCTGCTCAAATCAATATGGCTGGATTTGATACGCTGGGAGCGTGCATTTTCAGCGGATCCGGATTTGCTGCAGCCCCTGAGGCTATCCGTGATTTGCTGAATGCCCGGTATGGTTGGGAGGTTGGAACCGATATTTTACAGGTATTGGGGCGCGCTACCCTGAGCCTTGAAAGAGAATTTAATCGGCGAGCTGGTTTTACACCTGCTGATGACCGCCTTCCTGAATGGATGTCCATGGAACCACTGCCTCCACATCAATCTGTTTTTGATGTTCCCAATGAAGATTTGGATGGCGTTTTTAACTGGTAATTCCTGGATGGTTTGGCTGACAAGCCGGAAGCGGTTGTTTGCGCCTGAGAACTACTAGACCCCTGAAAATGTCTTGGATTTTGCGAGGTTTACGCTACCAAAGCCCGGAATTACGGGGCGCATTGTTTTATTTTTTTGTATTTGCCATTACCGGGGCATATGAACCATTTCTGACGGTTTACCTGGCGGAAATGGGTCTGGACGGGAAGGAAATTGGTGTGTTGTCTGCCTTTTTCCCCCTGATGTCTCTGGTTGCAGCGCCCATCTTTTCCCGTCTTGCAGATCAGCGTGGGGTACACCGCGCTGTTCTGGTGATTTGTCTCGCCGGACAGGCAATTGGGCTTGGTATTCTGCAAATCCCCAAGACCTTCCTTGGCATGCTGCCATTGATTCTTGTATACGCCATCTTTCGAAGTCCCATCCAGCCCATCTCAGACAGCCTGATTGTCCGCATGGCTATTCGTCATAATCTGAGTTACGGAAAAATTCGCCAATGGGGGTCCGTTAGTTTTGCAACCGTATCACTCATCAGTGGGATTGTGTGGAAATTGATGGGTTATGAATGGATGTTTTTTGCCGCCTCGGTGTTAAGCTTGCTGGTTATCATTCCATCCTTGTGGTTGGAACCGCATGACCAGGAGGAGCATCAGAAAAAATCGGTTGGTCGCGGGTCCATCCTGTCGACAATGAAGAACCCTTTGTTGCTTGTGCTTGTATTGGCAACCTTCCTGGTTGGAGCAGCATTGGGAATTGGAAGGACCTTTGAGAGTGTTTACATCAATTACCTGGGGGGAAACCGCCAATTAATTGGGGCTTTCTATGCCATCTCGGCTTATTCGGAAATTCCAGCCATGGTGTTTGCAAGGTGGATTCTCCGCAGGTTAAATGGAAAAAAGATCCTGATTCTTGCATACACGTTCATCCTGCTTGCTTATATTGGATATTCACTGGCACAGGAACCGGAATGGATGCTCCTCCTTGTTGTGTTAAAAGGTGTTGGTTTCGGATTGTTTTTTGTAACCACAGTTGGATTGATCGATGAGATTGCGCCAGACCATTGGAAGGCAACCGCTCAATCGGTTGTGGTGGCTGCGGGATGGGGATTGGGACCTCTGCTGGCAACGCTGGTTGGGGGAGTGGTTTTTGATGTTTGGGGACCGGCATCTGTTTTCCTTGTCAATGCCGGGCTTGTGGCTGTAGCAATCATCCTGTTCCTTGCAACCAGGTTCCCCAAAAAAGAAGCGCAACCGGAGATATCTATTCAATAATATTGTTATCAAAATCCGGGGATCGCTGAAAATAAGCAATTGGAACTGGTGCGGGTGGTGCTTGAAAATTCGGTACCTGTGCGATACTGGATCTACTTCCGGAGGTCGTGCATTCGAATCCACTCCCCGCTACTGGACGCCAGAGCAATCTTGTGTTTTATTTTGGGCAGGCGTATAATTAGACAAACAGGAGTTTCACCGGTTTCTCTCAATTCGTCAAAAGGGTGATAACCATGACAGCAACAACCACTGCAACCGACAAACCGTGTGCCAATCCCAGGCGATCCATCCATGCCATTTCTGCAAAAGCTGCAGGTGCGCTCATCGCCATTCAGCTCATCCTGACTGGCTGCACCAGCGCCCCGACACCCGCCCCAACCCTTCTGGCGACTCAAACCGCCGTTGCGACCCCGCTTCCAACTGAGACTCCAACGCCAACCCCAACCGTAAAGCCGACGCCGTTTGCACAGGCAACCCCCAACGCATCCGCGGGTTACGTGATCGCTTTTTCAGATCGCGCCTTGACCGACAACGTCCTCACAACGCAACGCGAGGCTTACGCGGCGCTTGTTGCCCAAAACAGCGGAATCGCATCTGAAGCCCGCACCATGGAA
>Ga0116185_1001042_pt1 | contig 29128 bp, 24 predicted proteins | sample AD_JPNNA7_MetaG_FD_89754 | JGI IMG/M metagenome (GOLD analysis project Ga0116185, IMG submission 89754) | Active sludge microbial communities of municipal wastewater-treating anaerobic digesters from Japan - AD_JPNNA7_MetaG | ecosystem: Engineered > Bioreactor > Anaerobic > Digestate | place...
GAGTTCGGTCACTACAATATCTTACTACAACAGCCTGCTGATTTTTATAATTGTTTATGATCTTAACTGATCTTATTAAATCAGTTTGATCAGCGTTCCATTATAAAAATATCAGATTCTGAAATCAGTTTTGAATGACTGCCCATTACTCCACCTTTCCAACACTCCAATACTCCAATAAAAGAACTTACTTTTTTCCGGTATGTCCAAATCCGCCTTCACCACGGTGAGATGAATTTAAATTTTTTACTTCTTCTATTTTTGCGGTATAGACTTTTGAAACGATCAATTGTGCAATTCTATCGCCGCGTGAGATCTTAAAATTTTCTTTTCCAAAATTCATAACTATTATTTTTACTTCACCGCGATAATCAGAATCAATTGTACCGGGAGAATTTAATATTCCGATACTATGATTTGCAGCCAATCCGCTTCTAGGTCTTACCTGTATTTCATAACCAACCGGAATTTCTACAGAAAGATTTGTTGGTATAAGTTCAACTTTTCCCGGTTCAAGAATTATATCCTCTTTAATTGCAGCTCTGATATCCATTCCTGCACTTCCGGCAGTAGCATAATGCGGCAATTCAACATCAGCAAATTGATCACTTAATCTTTTTACTTTAATTTTTATTTCATCAGACATTTATCTACGCAGTAATTTTGATTTAATAAGGTTCAGCTCATTCTTTTCAATTACATTCATCAGCAAATATGAAAAGAAAATCAGGGCAAGAACTATTTTATAATAAATATTTAAGAATCCGCTATACATTAATAAGTAATACACAATTGCAATAAAAGTTACAGCTATTGCAATTTTTGTCAGCTTGTAATAATCATAATTAATATGATAATACTTCTGAGTAACAATATAATATCCCAGAGCCATTACAACATAACTTAACAATGTAGCAAAAGCCGCACCAAGTATGCTTAGATAAGGAATAAGCAAATAGTTTGCTGCAATATTTGTTACGGCTCCAAGTCCTGCCACAATAGGCGCATAAATTGTTTTCTCTTCAATAAAAATTCCGGCAGAAAAAACCACATAAAATCCGTTGAATAAATATCCGAGCAGAATAACCGGAACTATATATAATCCGCCCCAGAAATTCTTACCGATTAATGAAAAGCCGCCAAGATTTGCTTTTGCTATATCTTCAATAAAAAGTGAAAGCACAACCAGCAACACAGATCCAGCCAGCGTAAAATAAGTCATAACTTTTGAAAACATTTCTTTTGCATTTGCTTCCCTGGCATTATTAAGAAAAAATGGCTGCCAGGCAAATTGAAACATATTTACAAACAACATCATAAAAATTCCAAGCCGGTAACTTGCTTTATAAATTGCAACAGTTTTTGTATCAGTCAGTTTTTGCATTATCGGAACATCAACAACCTGAACAAGCATAACCGCAAAACCGGCAGGTAAATATGGCAAACCAAATTTTAATAATCTTTTAAAAAGCTGAGTATGAAAACTGAATCTGAAATTTGAAATAATAATTGGAAGCACTAACAACCAGGTTACAAAAGTTGCAATAAGATTACTGACAAACACTGCCTCAATTCCCCATTTCATTTTAACTATCAGGAAGACGTTCAAACCAATATTTAACAGAATATTTGCTACACGAAGGGCAGAAAATAATTTTGCTTTTCTATCAAGTCTTAATTTCAAAAACGGAATTACTGAATTTGCATCAAAAAACATTATCAATGCTGAAAGAACAATCAGATAATTTTGTGAAGGATCAATCTCGATAAATACGGCAATAGGATTTTTTAATAGTATAAAGACACTGAGAAAAATTACTGATGTAAAGAAAATACTTATGTAAGGAGTGGAAAAGTTATCTTTATCATCACCAATCTCTTTAAATGCAGCATACTTTAAATAAGCAGAATCCATTCCATATATAAAAAGTATGTTAAAAATCGCGATGTAGGAATACAGAACATTAATTACTCCGTAATCAGCAGGAAGGAAAATATTAGTATAAAACGGTACGAGTAAAAAATTAAGAAACCTGCCAAGCATCGTGCTGATGCCGTAAATGGCAGTGTCCTTCGTTAACTCTTTCAGTTTATCTTTCATCGGTAAATTATTTTAGAAAGATCCCTAAAGAAAAATCAGACTTTTTAACATCTATTAATAATTCAAAAAAGTTTATCTCTGATTCAATTCTGATCTTAATCATAATACTTCTTAATAGCATCTATAAAAAACTTTGGTGCACGCGTAGGACGGTTTGCCTTTGCATCAAGAAAAGCTAGTTCAACATATCCTTCACAAATTACAACATCTCTTTCTTTTACTTTTATAATATGATCAATATGCACTTTAACTGCAGGCAATTTTTCAACCCACGTTTCAATTAAAAGAAGTTCATCATAATAAGCCGGCTGAATAAAATGAATTTTAGTTTCAATAACAGGCATATGATATCCGTTTTTTTCAATTGCATCGTAAGGCAGACCAACTTCCCTCATCATTTCAGTTCTGCCAACTTCAAAGTATTCAAAAAATTTTCCGTTATATACAAACTTCATTTGGTCTGTATCTGCATATCTAACTCTTAATTCGGTATAGTGTTTCAGCATATTAAATTGAAATAATAGATTTTCTAAATTGTAAATTATGGTTTATCAAAAGGGTGTCTTTATGTATTGATTGATTTTTCAAATTAAACAGAAGAAAAGTAATTCTGTTCAATGCCACACTTTGACTATGCTAAGTGTAACAAAAAAATTGTGCAAACTTATTAAAATTAAAGACTGCTAAACTAAATTCTATTCAATGAATACACCCATCTTTCCAAATTTGTCAATTCTGCTGTCAATTAATTTATCAGTTTTAATCTTAATTAAGTTATCAAGCTCTTCAACCAAAGCAGCTTTTAATGTATCAGCAGCTTCTTTATGATTTTTATGCGCACCGCCTAATGGCTCTTTTATTATTCTATCAATAATCCCCTGTTCCAATAAATCAGGAGCAGTTAGTTTCAATGCTTCAGCGGCTTGTTCCTTATAATCCCAGCTTCTCCATAAAATCTGTGAACAGGATTCCGGACTTATAACAGAGTACCAGCAATTTTCCAACATCAGAATTCTATCACCGACACCAATGCCCAAAGCTCCGCCGCTTGCACCTTCACCAATTATCACCACAACAATCGGAACTCTCAGTTTACTCATTTCAAAAAGATTACGTGCAATTGCTTCTGCCTGTCCGCGCTCTTCAGCCTCAAGTCCCGGAAAAGCACCGGGTGTATCAATCAATGTTATTACCGGACGGTTAAATTTTTCAGCAAGCTTCATCAATCGAAGTGCTTTTCTATAGCCTTCAGGATTCATCATACCAAAGTTTCTGTAAAGATTAGTTTTGGTATCGCGTCCTTTTTGCTGTCCTAAAATTACAACTTTGTGATGATCAATTTGTGCAAGTCCGCCAACGATTGCTTTATCGTCTCTGAACGATCTATCACCATGGAGTTCAACAAAATTTTCAGTCATTGCATAAATGTAATCAAGTGTATAAGGTCTTTCGGGATGACGAGCTAATTGAACACGCTGCCATCTTGTAAGATTGCCATACAATTCTTCTTTCAGTTGTCTTACTTTTTCTTCGAGCCTTATTATATCGTGTTCGATATCAAGGTTCTCAGAGAATTTTTTCATCTCTTCAAGTTTAGTTTCCAATTCAAAGATTGGTTTTTCAAAATCTAATATTGTCTTTGCCATCTTTTATTTTTTGCTCCACATTTTATTTAATGATTTAGCAAGAATCTCCAGATCGAGCCAGATGTTTTGATTTTTTGCGTAATAAAAATTCAATTTTTCAATATCATCAGAATTTTCAGTATCAATATACCAATATCCTGTTAAACCTGTTTTGCCTAAAAAACTCTCAGTTTGTAACGTGCCTTCTTTGGGACCAACCAGACTTAACTGACCAATAAATACTTTTGGAAATCCCATTATAAATTTTGTAAAATCAGATTGTTTGTTTATCAGTTTACTCTTAAAAAATATAAAGGGATATATAAAAATCAAAGAAGGAATAACAATTGAGTAATCAAGAATTGTTTTTATAAACTTTTGCTGCGGCAGAGCAATGTTATAATTAAGTTCAATCACAGGCATATCATCAAGCATAGTAACTGCAGTTTTACCAACAATAAAATCGAGATTACTGCCAACAATTTTAAATTCCACATTTTCACCGGAACACTTTGCCACTATTTCCATCATTTTGTTATAGGCTATCTCGCCTGAAGAAAAAATAACCTCATTTATTTTATATTCTTTAATAATTCTTTTTATGTTCTGATCAGTTCCAATTACTTCAAACGATTCTATCTGATGTCCGATATTTTTATTTGAAAAATCTATAAGTCCGACAACATTTCTTAAATCAGTTTTTTTCTTTTTAATTTTCTTTGCTATCAGTATCGATGTTTCATTTATTCCTACAATCAGTGTCCGGTGTTTTTTATAAAGATCATCAATCAGTTTTTTATTAAAAACAATTTTAACAACTATTCTCCATAATGATAATATTACAAACAAAAAGAAATATGTTATTAAAACTATCGCTCTGCTAAATGCATACTCTTTAAAGAAAAATGTCAGCGAAGTTAAAATCGGAAGGCTTATCAATGTTGTAACAAGAGTTTTTGAAACTGAAAGCCTGTCTTTTTTATAATTACCAACTGCAAATGATACTATAATCTGAATTAGTGCGGGAACAGTATATACTACCGGAATCGCAAATCCGGGAAATCCGCTCCAATCACCGATATCAAGATATATTTTTTCTGCTGCTAACAAGCATAAATCAAATAAAATAAAATCAATTATTACGGAAAGAAGAATTAATTTTCTTGCCGCAATAAATGCAATAAAACTCCTTACTGCAATTGCACTTCTTAAAATCAAACCAACAAGAAAAGAGCTTGATAAATGTTTTTTTACAAACAAGTGCATTGCATTATAAAAAACTTTTGTTTCATCAAAGCTGCTGCGCTTTGCACTTTCTCCTTTATAATGTATTATTTGTGTTGAATGAACATAAAAAACATTATAGCCGGCTTTTTGAATCCGGTAACACAAATCAAGATCTTCACCATACATAAAAAACTGCTCATCAAATCCGCCAACTTTTTCATAAACTTCTCTTTTCATCATCATAAACGAACCTGATATCGCATCAACTTCATAAGTCTGATTTTCATCAAGATAGGTAAGATTATACCGTGCAAAGATTTTACTGTTCGGAAAAAGAGTACTCAAGCCCGTAACTTTTGTAAATGATGTCCACGGACCGGGAAAGCTTCTTCTGCAGGCAAGCTGTAATGTTCCATCAGGATTTAAGATTTTACATCCTGCTAATCCAACGCTATCGTTTGATTCAAAAAACTGAATCATTTTTTCAAATGTGTCCTCAGCAACTATTGTATCGGGATTTATAAGAAGTATATATTTACCTTTCGCTTGCTTAAGTCCGATATTATTAGCCTTGCCAAAACCAAGATTGATTTTATTTGCAATTAAATTAATCTGAGGAAATTTATCTTTAATAAACTCAACACTTCCATCATCGGATGCATTATCTATTATTATAATTTCTGTGGTAAGATTTAAAGAGGCTTTTTCAATTGAGTGAATTAAATTCTGTAAAAACTCTTTTACATTATAATTAACTATTATAATAGAAAGGTCCAATTAGCTTATCCTTATAATAATCTGAAAATTTGACGTAATCTTAATTTCCAAACCATTACAACAGCTTCACGCACAATTTTTTTAGACATCTTGGATTTACCTTTTATACGATCAACAAAAACAATTGGTATCTCTTTGATTTTAAAACCCTTTTTATATGCTTTAAAAGTCATCTCAATCTGGAATGAATATCCGTTAGATTTAACTTTATCAAGATTGATTGATTCCAGAACTTTTCTTCTGAAACATTTAAATCCACCCGTAGCATCTCTGATAGGCATTCCGGTAATAACTCTTGTATAAACACTTGCAAAAAAGCTAAGCAGCAATCTTCTCATAGGCCAGTTAAGTACACGTATTCCGTGTATATAACGGCTTCCAAGAACAAGATCACAGTCATTAATTTCAATTAGAAAGTTCTTTATTTCATTCGGATCGTGTGAAAAGTCCGCATCCATTTCAAATATAAAATCGTATCCTTTATCCAGCGCATATTTAAATCCGGCAATATAAGCTGTGCCCAATCCCATTTTCTTTTCCCTTTTTATAAGATGAAGCCTCTGATTTTTTTTCATTTCCTCTTCAATGAACTTTCCAGTTCCATCAGGTGAGGCATCATCAACTATCAATACATCAATGCTATCATCTTGAGAAAGAATTTCGGGGATAAGCTTTGGTACATTTTCAAGCTCGTTGTATGTTGGGATTATTACCAGAGATTTATATTCAACCATTGTAAAATTATAGTGATATAAGTATTTGAATCTTTAAAAGTCATATATAGTCAATAAGTTATTCTTTGCTTTTACTATTAGATTTTTAACTAAATGCATTTATTTTACTATTTAACTTAACACTAAAATTGATTTTTTTCAGCAAAATATTTTTACTTTCTGTTATCAGCGACATCGAGCGCAAACAATGATAATCAGTCATAATGCCCTTTTGCAAACAAGACAACATAAACTGTTCTAAGCAAAATTTTAAAGTCCATTCTCAAAGACATATTTTCAATATAAAAGAGATCATATTTTAATTTTATTTTAACATCTTCAATTGATTCATCATACTTATGCTTAATTTGTGCCCAGCCTGTAACACCGGGGCGAACTTTTAATCTTCTTCTGTAATATGGAATTTCCTGTGAAAGTTTTTCAACAAAATATGCTCTTTCCGGTCTTGGACCAACTAAACTCATTTCTCCTTTAAGAACATTAAACATCTGAGGGATTTCATCTATTCTTACTTTCCTAACAAACTTTCCCATTCTTGTAACACGCGGATCATCCTTTTTTGACCAAACCGGACCGGTATATTTTTCAGCATCCTGAATCATTGAACGAAATTTTATTACATTAAATGGTTTTCCGTTTTGTCCAAGACGTTCTTGTTTAAAAAATACAGGTCCTTTGCTGTCAATCTTAATTGCAACAGCAGTTAAAAGTGTAATTGGTGAAGATAGTACTAAAATCAAAAAAGAGATAAAAATATCCATAAGACGTTTTAATTTTTTCTCCCATTCAGGCATCAGCTCAGGCATTATATCAATCAGCGGCATTCCATAAATCTGGCTTGTACGAGCCTGTCCGCTTAATATTTCATAAAGATCCGGTACTATTTTTAGATTAACACCTCTTCCCTCAGTTTTTGTTATAACATCTACCAAAACATCGTGATCCTCTTTTTCCAAAGCAATAATTATCTCTTTAACATCATACTTATTCATTATTTCAACCAGTTGATCAGTTGTATTTTCAACTTTAATATCCTTATAATCTTTACCGATATTTTCATTATTAACTGCAACGAAAGCTTTAATATCAATTCCCAATGCCGGTGCAGTAAGAACAGAATCAAGAACTTCTTTTGCTTTTGAATTAAATCCAATGATTAAACCATTTCTTCGTCCAATACCTTTTATTAAAAGATTTCTCTGAACACTTCGTATAATAATTCTGCCGGAACCAACGAATAAAAGGAACAATCCCCAATAAATAAAAATAAGTATTCTGGTTGCTGTAGCAACATTATGCATATAATCATCTATAAAGATCAGGAAAAAGAGTAAAAAGACTCCAAAGAAAGAAGCTTTAAATAATGTAGATATTTCATCAAAACGAGATGATGCAAACCAGGTGCGATACATTCCCACAAAAGTAAAAATGATAAGCCAGTAAAAATAAATAACTAGCATCGGCAGAATAAATTCAGGAGCGATAATCAATACAAACCAGCCTGTTTGCAATCGGATGTAACTATAAACTAACCAGGCAAGATTAATCGTTATAAAATCCGTAAGAAGGAGTAATATTTTTTCTTTTGATTTTGACAATTTTAGATTTTCTTTTGTTGAAATAATTCAGACAATGAGATAATCAGAACAATTTCAACGATTTCTAAATATCTGAAACTCAATAATAAAAATTAACATATATTTATTTCTTTAACTTCGTAAATATAAATACTTATAATAATAAAGATTAAAATATTTTGGATAATTATTACAGTGCAAAAATGATTATTTATTTTTAGGGAAGATATAACCCTCTGCCCCATAAGGACCATTGATATAATTGTGAAGACTTCCCATTTATAAAAAATTGAAAAGAGTATATCTGTTTTCATAGATTACATAGCTAAGGTACACACTGGATATTTTATAAATAAAGGATCAATTGAATTTTACCTGTGAGTTTAGAACCAACTGAGTTTACCAAGCAAACAAGAAAATTATTATCTTAATTAAAAAATACAACTATTTCGAGGTTAGAACTATACGAAAGCTCGCCACATTATACGCAATTACTGGTCTAACATTCTTTAGACAAAAATAATTTTATGTTAACATATATTACTTACACGATTCAACTATTCTTTTTTCATTAATGAAATTTCAACAAAGTTCTAATTTATACCGTACTATGGATTACTTATTTTGATTAGAAAGCATTAAAATTTAACAGGATAAGTTTGATTTTATAAAATTTCAAAATTCGGATTATAAAATATTTATCTTGGATATGACACTATTTTCCATAAATGAAAATATTGGATCGTTTAAGAAAAGAAGTTACAACATCGAAAGGAGTTTATAAAAATGCTCGTAGTTAATAAATTAAATTTAATGTAAGCTAAATGTCAACTGCAATTTACTCCAATTCTATCCTAATAGTTTTTCATAAAGCTGGTATGTTCTTTTTATCATTTTTTCAGAAGTAAAATCTGAAAACGCCTTTTCTTTTCCTTCCTTACCAAACCTTAGACGTAAATTATCATCTTTGATTATTTTATTAATTGCATCGGCAAGAGCTCCAGAATCACTGGGCGGAACAACAAGTCCGGTAATATTATTTTCATTTAAGTATGAAGTCCCTGTTCCTAGTTCAGTACAAACTAAGGGCTTACCACAAGCCATTGCTTCAATCTGAACAATTCCGTAAGCCTCTGTCTGATTAACTGATGGTAAAATAAATATATCACAAGATTTAAAATAATTGTGCAAAGTTTCCTCATCAACTTCATTTATAACTTTTATCCTCTGTTCTAACTTCAGTTTGTTAATCCTGTTCCTCAATTCTTTCTCTAATGGTCCCGATCCCAATATCACCAATACTGCATTGTGTACTTGCTGCATAGCATCAATTAAAAATTCAATACCTTTATAGTGAACAAGGCGCCCTACAAATAATAATTTAGCATCAGTTTTATGTTCAAATAATTCATCAAAAAGATTATTGGTTACTAATGGCGTTTTTGCCCAATCGATATTTATGCCTATTGGAATTACTTCACACTTATCTTTATAATAGGATAAGAAATCTGAGTTATTTATTAAATGTGGATTACTTACAATAACTCGATCAACTTTCTTCAGGAAAGAATGAATAAATCTGCTATAAACAGGAAGGGCCCATTTTTGTCTTGTTATATCACAATGCCAGGATGCGACTATCTTAGTAAATTTTTTTCTTAATCCGGGGAAAAACTCCGTTGTAAGATCAGCCAGTGGAAAAGGTTCATGAATATGCAGTATATCTCCCTTAAATTTTAATAGGTGCCAAAAATAAGTCGGACTTAGGGGCAGTGAAGAAAAAAATCCCCAGGTTGGTGAATACCTTACAGAAACCCCATTAATTACCTTATCTATTTTCTTGAATTTTGAAATATGATTACAAACTAAAACTTTCACATCAGAACTATATTTACTCGCAAATCCTTCAGAAAGAGTTGTTATCGTTGTTTCAATCCCACCAACTTTGGGATAGTATGCCTTATTTGTTTGAACTATTCTCATTCAACTTCAAATTTTTGCAAAAATTGTCTGCTTTATTTATAAATGTAGAAATTAAACGTTTGTCTTATTTAACAAATCACGACATTGAACTAAAAATATTTATTAATCCATTTATGTGATCTTCCGGTGTAAACTTTTTTGCATGATGTATAGCTTTTTCCTTCATCTCGTTATAATAGGTTTGATTATTTAATAATTTTATTATACTGTTCGCAAAAAATTCATAATCATCTGCATTTCCCATTACTCCCCCCTCACCAATTACTTCTGGTAATGATGAATTGTTAGATGTTATGACAGGAACTCCACATTTCATAGCTTCTAGTGGGGGAAAACCAAAGCCTTCATAAAAAGTCGGGAAAAAAAATATTTTTGCTAAATTATAAAGAATTACTAAATCGCTATCACTTTCAACATTTTGCAGCACTATAATTCTTTTTTTTCTCTTTTCAATTTCAGGTTTAATTTTAATATAACCAAATCCTTCCTTCCCAACTAGAACAAACTTAATGTCAATTCCCTTCGACTCTAAAATGTCAGACACCTTTAAGATACCCCATAGATTTTTTCTTTCTTCCAGAACACTCACAAACAAAATATATTTCTCTGGAATTTTGTATTTATTTAAAAATTCTAACTTATCTTTTTCCGAAATTGTAATAGTTCTAAAAATATCATCAGCCCAATGATGTACATAACTAATTTTATTCGCTGGTATCTTATAATATTTTATAATATCCAACATAGCAGAATTTGAAATAGTAATTATTCTATCACTTCTTTTAATTGAAAGGGGTACAAGGATATCAATATATTTTCTGTAATGAAAAGTATAATATTCTTTACAGACTTTTGTTAGAACATCATGTATAGCAATTACATTTTTCCAATTACCCCTTCTAAATGGAACAAATATATATGGAGAAAAAAAAATTTCAATATTTAATTCTGATATTAAACCGGGTAATCTAAAGTTCAGCCAATAATGCTCGTACACTTGGCGTGGTAATTTACTTTTTTTAATTGGCACATAGTTGTATAAAACATTATCCCTTGGTAAATCTTCATATTGAAATATGAAATACTTATTATCTTTATCAATCTTAGATAAATATTTCAATAAATTATCGATGTACCTTGCGGTTCCTCTTAAGGGTGTACTTAATAACCGTGCATCCACTCCAATATTCATTTTTCAAGTATTAGAATTGCTTTTAATTAATTTTTTGAAATAAAATTTTTTATTTTTATTAGATTGTCTTCGCTATACAGAATCATATAGAAATTTTCTTTTCTCAGTTATCAGGAAGGACTGATCTAATGGATGAAAAATTATAATCGTTTAATAATTTAACAAATTTAGATTCGGTCTTATTCAGGTTCAGATAATGTCTGAACTTATATTGAAAATTAACATTTTTAACCCTTGGTTGTTCCGGATCAAATTCCCATGGATGAATATAGAAAATATACATACCCTTATTTCTTAGAATATTATTAATCCCTTTTCTAAAAATTGCATAAGGTATAAATCTAAAGTAAAACCCACCAGCCCAAGGCAACTTAATTCCATTTACATCAATATTAGATAACATTACCTGATAAAAGTTATCTTTCAATTTGAAGATATTAGTTGATGGTACCTGATAGTCTCTAAGCTTTCCATATCTACCTTGTGCAACTGTTAAAAATAAACTTGAATCGTACTTAAAGCCCAAAGATATTAAAATATCAACTGACCAATCAGTAATGGAAAAGTTGGGTGCACGATAACCAATTATTCTTTCTCCGATTATATCTTCTAATAATTGTTTTGTTTTTCCTGCATCTTCTCTAAATTTTTCCGGACTCAAGGAATATACCAAATCATGATTATAACCATGACAGGCAATCTCATGTCCTTGAGAGTGAATTTTTTTTACTAGTTTAGGAAATCGTTCAGCTATCCAACCAAGGATAAAAAAAGTAGCTGATGAGTTATACTTATCTAATTTTTCAAGAATTAAGTTAATGTTTCTTTCTACCCTTGATGTTCTAGTTTCCCACGAATCACGACTGATGGCTTGTTTTAAGTTATCTACGTGAAACCAATCTTCAACATCAACACTCAACAAAGTTTTCATCTTAATTTTAGTCCTTTTGCTCGAAATCTATTCACATCCTCTTTTGTCGGGAATGTATTGTAAGTAGCAATTTTTTTATCATTAGTCTTGAGTTGAAAGTCTCCTTTATTTAATAAATCCATTGCATTAAAAAAGGTTTGCACGCTCATTTTTTTTGTTCTTATTATTAAAGAATCCAATGTTTCTTTTGGATCCAATTCAAATTCCTGTTGTAAAAGAATTTCCCCATCGTCAAGTTCTGAATTCATACGATGAATAGAAATAGCACTTTCCGGGTTAGTATCAAAATTATATAATGACCAGAAATTTGGCATCATACCACGATTCTTTGGAAGTTTAGCAGTATGAATGTTATAACAACCTAGTTTGGGCAGCATTAATAAATCTTCTTTAAAAATCTGACTTGCAGCTATCGAAAAGATTACGTCTAAATCCAAAGACTTCAAAAATGCCAATGAACTTTCACTGTTAATATTTTTTAATTCAAAAATTTTAATTCTATTTTTTAATAACAGGTGTTCAACAGAAAAAGTTCCCGGGAAATTGCCATTAAAAATTTTTATAGAAAGAAAGTTGAATATCTTAAAAAAGACATATTTAAAACCTATTATTGTAAAATTCCAGTACCCATAAAAATCAAGCATTTGCTTAACGAGTTCCTTTTTGGATTTTTTACCCAGCGGGGGTTGAATTATTACTCCTTTTAAATCAAATTTTTCGCTCAAATTAAATTTCAGCAACTCTTTAAAAAAGACTAAAACATAAAAAGGATCATCTTGAGTTACTAGTATAAGTTTTAACATTTTAATTATTTACTCTATAATAAAATTGACTGTTTATTTAGTTTTTAAATTAGCTTTATTTACTTCTCCCATATTTCCATTAAAAAAATCAAAGAAGGCTCTTCTGACTAAAGCAATGTTATTTGTCTTATAGCTAAAAATCCAAGTAATTGACTTAATCAACATAGTAGTGAATATGTAAATAAATGCAACAAAATATGTATTAGAAAAATTTTTTTTTGAAAAGTAAAGCCTATTTCTTGTTACATAATATAATGGCAGACCGGACAAATTTCCTTTTGTTGAATTACTTACTTTATGATATATCTTAGATTTGTATGCAACATAAATTTTATATCCTGCATCCAACGTTCTTTTGCATAAATCAGTATCTTCAACGTACAAAAAATAGTTTATATCAAATAATCCGATTTTATCAATCACTTCTCTTTTAATCAGCATACAACAGCCAGATACAAATGTAACACTCTTATATTCTGTTTCTATCTTTTTTTCATAACGTTCAGAGTAAGCAAATCCCGAACCACGAAATCTGCTGATTTTTCCCCCCTCACTCCAGATTTTTTTAGGCTCATTATAATAGTTGATCCTGGGTGCTGCTATTCCTGCATTTTTATATTTGTCAAAAACTCCTAATAAATAATCAATAAAATCTGATTCAACTGTTGTGTCATTATTCAATAACAAAAAATAATCCGGATTACTATTCATCGCATATTCGATACCAAGATTATTTCCACCTGTAAACCCAAGATTTTTCTCGCTTCTAATTAATTTAATTTCAGGGAATTTATTCTTTAATTCTAAATAATCATCCTGTTCAGATCCATTATCAACAACTAATATATCATAACTAACATTCTTAATATTTTCTATAGAATTAATACATTCTATCGTATCCTTTGCACCATTCCAGTTTAGAATTATAATAGTAATCTTCAAGCTCATAATATATTATTACAATAATCCAATATCTTTTTTGAATTTGTGTCTGCTGAAAACATTTTTTTTGCTTTCAAATAGCCATTTTCTCCAATAGTCTGATTTAGTTGCTCATTTTCTAACAACATTTTTATTGAATCAGCTAACTCTTCAGGTTCATTTTTTTTCACAATAATTCCATCAAATCCATGATCAATTAAATTTTTTGAGTGTAAAATATCAGTAGCAATAACAGCTTTTCTTTGTGCCCAAGCTTCAATTATTGGTCTACTGAAATGTGTAATTATGGAACTAGAAATTACTATGTCTGAAACAGCAATTAATTCTTTAATATTTCTAATATCGTCCAATACTTCTACATACGGTTGAATATTAGGTTTATTAAGATATTCATTACACATATTATAATAGGAATAAACACTTTGAATATTTGGATCATTAAATATTTTTCCGGCAATAATAAATTTTACATTCTTAATAATAGGATTTATATATTCAATTGACTTAATAAAAACAATTGATCCCTTGATAAAGCTAATTCCTCCTAAAAACGTTACTACCTTTGTTGCATCAGAAATATTAAAGTTATTTTTTATTACTTGAATATTATCTGGACATATAAAATCTGCCTCTTCTAAAAATTCGGGAATGACTTTAATATTCGTTTTGTTTTCAAATGAATTACAGATTTGCTTTGCTTCAACCTCAGTAATAGCAAAGCTGTAAGTCGGAATAAATTTTATAGCTTTTTTTAATAAAAATATTCTAAGATTAAATTCTTGATCAATAAATAAGCTTCTAATGTGCAATAGAATCGGTACTGATTTTAATTTTGGATAAAGCCCAAAATGAATTGTTACATATTCGTTTAAATAAATAATATCAGGTTTAATACTATTGGTAATTTTAATTGAGAGAATTATGCCATTAAAAAAAAATATAGTGTCTTTAATTAAATTTTTTAACCAGTTTTTAGAGAATAAGCTAGTCTTATCAGAAATGTGTAGTGATAAGGTAATAGATTTGAAAGGAGATTGACTGTATGGAATTATTATAGCACCACAAGAAATGAGAAATTTAGTTTTCGACTCATTACCCTTTGTTAATACATAAACAATGTAATCATTCTTAATAAAGTCTTTTATTAAATAACACATACTGATAACAGATCCGGAAAGATTAAAATCATGATCAACAAACAATATTTTTTTATTTTTTCCCATAATTAAAAATGAGATTCCATAATTTCCCGATGCGTGAAAAAAACGGAAATAAGCCGAAATATCTTTTAAATAGAAACCAATAAATTTTTATCGAGAATTCCGAATTATTTCTTTTCAACACTTTGTAAATCTCTATAGCCTGCTTTTTTCTGAATTTTAATGTTTTAGTATCACTATATGTACGGTAATAGCTTAAATTTTTATTTAAATAACCAGCTGTTTTTGATTTAGTGAACTTTAAGAAAATATCATAATCCATAACTAAATTTAATGATTCATCAACTCCACCAAATTTAAGAAAAGCCTCTCTTCTCCAAAAAAAACTTGGTTGTCTTATTAAGTCAGGGTTTATTAACAATGATTTATAATTTAAAGAGTCACCTGATATTTTAAATAAGATATTACTATTCTTATCGACATAAGTGATATCTCCATATAAAAAATCACAGTCCGGATTAATCGTAAAATACTCTGCAACCGATAAAAAGATATTATTTTCATAATAGTCATCTGAATTGAGCCAAGCAAAAATATCACCTGTAGCCAAATACAGTCCTTTATTAATTGCATTACTCTGTCCCTTATCTTTTTCAGAAATCCATCTCAGATGTTTATATTTATTTAATATTTCAATCGTCTTATCTTCCGATGCACCGTCTATAATAATATGTTCATAATTATTATAGTCTTGATTAAGAACAGATTTAATCGTCTGTTCAATGTATTCACCTTGATTTAAACTCGGTGTTACTATTGATATTTTTAATTTATTTGTTTCACTCATTGATAATTAACTAGACTTAAAATCAGTCATTAAGCCTTTAAATTGATGAAAGTATTTCTTTAACTCTTTTTTGAATATGATAAAACTAAGCACTGAGAGCATCGTTACAAGAATATAAATATTTATTCTAAATATATAATTGAAAAAAATGACAAATAATATAGAAGAAAATAAGTAAAATAATTTCTGAGCATTAATTTGAACTAAATAATGAGATAATTTTATTTCTGTTTGTCTCTTTAATAAATAAATCATAAGCAGATTATTAATTAATACAGCAAAAAAGTATCCTATAAGTCCTAAATACGTATGAAATATCTGTAGACCTGTGATTAAACAAATGCTTACTAATAAAATATTAGTTGTTTGAATAAATATTAGATAGATCCCTTTGCCAATACCAATGAAAAAAGTGTAAATAACAAAACCAACATTATTGATTGATTCAGCTAAGCTTAACAAAAAGAAAATAATTACACTTTCTTTAAATCCAAACCAAAGATTTATTATAAATACTATCAAAATAGAAGATATTCCGTAAAAAAAGCCGGAGTATATGATACCAAATTTAGCAAATTTAATTCCTTCTTCAAGAATATAATTTCTATATTCTTTATTGTTGCTTAAAATACTTGTTCTTGGTAAAAGAGTTTTAAATGCGGTATTAAATAAACCAGATATAGCTACTGCAAATTTTCTAGCAACTTCATAGTAAGAAATAAAACTAGTTGAACTGAAGGTTCCAATTATATATTTGATAGTAGGATCAATTAATGCACCTATAATTGCTGCAATTTGTACATTAAAACTAAAGCCTAACATTTTCTTCGCGAACGAAAAATCAGAGTATCTGATTTTGATTTTGATATGTCGATATTTTCTCTTTAGAACAAAAAAATATATTGAAAAAGAAAAGAAGGAGGAAATCAAAAAAAACAGAGCCAGGGTTTTAATATTAAGATTATTTAAATATACAATAGCAACCGATAATAAAATTAAAGAATTAAAAAACAATGTTAGTTTACTAGTAATTACGAAATTATTTAATCCCTCCAATAATGATCTGAAAAATAGTGTGATATATTGAAGATAAAATGAACAACCTAGAAGTAGAAATACTAGCCAGAATATTGCTTTATAGCTACCAGGAATTAAGTTTTCATTTCCAAAATAAATCAGATGACCAACTGCAATTCCTAAAGTTAATATGATAAATCCAACCAAGAGAAAAAATAAATAACCGGTTGACGCTATCTTATTAATTTCATCTTGATCTTTGTTTCTATCAGCTACAGCTACATATTTTATAATTGCAGTTCCAAAACCAAGATCTATTATATTACTAACTCCCCAAAAAGAAATCATTAAAATCCATATCCCAAAAATCTTTTCTCCAAATTGTAAAAAATTTAGTTTAAGAGTAATAAAAGAAAAAATTAGAGATATAATAAATTGAATAGAAAGCCAAACCGAGTTCTTTTTATTTTCCAATATCTGCGTCTACTTTTGAATTTTTGATAATTTTATAATTAGCTATAGACATACCTAATATCATTCCCCAAAGCATTCCACATTGTCCCCATAGCCACGCATCAGAAAGAAACATAGAATAAAATATGTAAATATTCAGCGATAAAATTAATAATGAATAAAACTTTTGTTGTTCAGTAGAAGCTAAATTAAGTGATTTAATTCCTAACCTAATAGATGAAATAAGAAAGATTATAAAACCAATAAAACCAAGAATACCAGTTTCAGTTAGAACAGCAAGATAGGTTATATGCGGACTTAAACCTTTAACATAATCTTTAAATAATTCTTTCGAAATGGTATAATATTGAGCTGATTCAAACGGGAAAGAATATACACCAATCCCTATTATAGGGTGATGTTTAAAAGCATTGATAGCGGTATCCCAAATTAGCAACCTCGTCATTAGGGAGTTTTTATATAAATCAGATTCGGATCTTACTGTAACAGCACTTTCCTGTTTTAATTCATCAAATCTTTCAAATGTAGAAGGTGAAAATAAACTTAACAATACAACAACTAACAAAACCAAAATTATAATTACGGAAAAAGTACTAATTATTCTTTTTGCAGAAATGTTTAGCCCTTTTCGATTAAAAATTAAATATATAACTATAGTTAAAGAAGCAAGGGCAAGAGATATAAAAGTATTTCTGGTTTGTGTAAAAATTAGTCCGGCAAATACTAAAACAGCTAAACCTAGATAGGGAAAAAGACTTTTACCTCTTTTAAAGATTGAGATTACTAATAAAGATATAATTACCATTACACTATAATCAACAAAAACTACTCCGGAAAATCCAAACTCCCTTCCTCCTTTGGTCAATCCCAAATAAATTATTACCATTGAATCAATGGCAACTAATAAAAAGAAGACCATTAATATTTTTTTAATTTGTTCATATTTGGTTAATGTAAATCCAAAGATTAAAAACAAAATTATTATTGCAAGAAGATTTAGTTGCAAATAAAAACTAAGAATTATATTTGATGAATTAATAAGGGAGGGAATTATTGTAATGTAATAAAAGATTATAGGTCTTGTCAAAGGTGTATCAAAAATCTCGAAATTAATTTTACCATTTATCAGTATAAATGAAATTATCAGACTTAAAGCCATAAAGACACAAAAATACAGCCCAAATAAAAAAAAGTTCGTAAATAAAGAAACGATAAAAAGATATTTAAATGAATTGAAATCAAAGAGAAAAATTGAAATAAATGGAATACCAATCGTTAGCACAATTGCATTTAACTTAAATTGAGTGATGTTTAACACAAAAATGATAGGGACAATTAAGGATAGCCCTATTAAATAAATAATCAAATTAAAACGATATGCACTTCCAGTAAAATAGGATTTAATTTGCACGATACTCTTATTGTTTTTTCTTAGAAAGATATAGCTCTTCTTTAATTTGAATCAACTTAGGATTTTTTGATCTTCGAATTTTTTCTCTTAATATGATTAATAGTATTACTATAAAAATCGATGAGAAAGTTATTATTAACGAAAATAGTACTCTAAAAGGGTAGGATTTCTTTTCAGGGGCTACAGCATAATCAATTATCTGGATTATTGGTATTTGTTTTTGTTCATCAAATTTTGCCTGTTCGTAAAGAGGAATAATATATTCTAACATAGTCGTATATATTTTAACATCTCTCAGATATCTCAAATATTTTACTCCTTTATCTGGTAATGACTTTATTGGAATTAAAATTGGATTGTTTTCCTTTCCAGCTTTTATTTTATCAATTTTATCTTTGAATTCTTTAACAGCTATTTCTTGATTTCTTACTTCAGGTACATCATTTCCCAGAATTTGCTTCATTACAGTCAGTTCAATTTGTTTTCTGGCCAGTTCAGCTTCTAATTTTGAATATTCTTCAATTGTAGCTTTAGATTGATTTTCCAATTCAAACAGATTACTACTTTTCTGAAAATGTTTTAATGAATCTTCAGCATTTTTTAAATTTATTTTGATTTCCTCGTAACGATCTCCTAAGAAAACTTTATTTTCTCTTGATTTTCGAATATTTAAATCAATTACTGTCTGATTCAGTTGCTCTACAATAAAATTAGCCATTTGTGCTGCTTTATTAGGAGAGTTAGCCCTAACTTTAATTGTTAAAGCATCATCTTTTGTATCCTCAACCCAAATATTCTCTTTTAGTTCTTTTTCCGCCTTTTCCATACTTGACAAATTATAATCTTTTAAAAGATCAAATTGTTTGATAATTCTATCCAAATTTGTCCTACTATAGATTATTGTTTTATACCTTTCAACGTCAGAGCTTTGTGAAAAACTACTTAACCCAAGTGGAAGCCCGCTGAGGTTTTTTAAAAATGACCCGAATCCAGTTACCTGGTCCTGTTTAGAAGGTATAATTAACGTAGTGGCATCATATTGTGGGGTAATAAAAAAATAAATTACTATATAAGACAGAATAAAGACACCAATAAATTGAAAAATTAAAAACTTTTTCCATTGAGCGATAAATAATAAAATGTCTAAAATATCTATTCTGTTTTGTTCATTGTTCATACTAATATTTTAATTTTATTAAACTGAAGTGATAAATCGAAATTAAATTTTCTATAGTAAATAATTTAACATTAAAAATAATTTTTACCTATACTAATTTTAAGTATAGTTTAATTTGTAATTTTTATATTTGTCCAAAACATCAAATAAAAAGAACTCCCTTTTCTATAGAGTAAATTCTAAAGGACATATCTCTGATTTTTCAAAAACAAAGGAAGAAAGCACTATGATTAACATAGCACTTTTCAGTCATATATTACAAAACATCGATAGAAATTTATTTTAACATTATTTAGATCTATATCATATTAATAAACACAATAATGGTATAAGCATTTGGAAAGATTTAGTAAAGATGCTTTTTTTTATTTGTCAGAATCAGATCCAATAAAAAAAATAAAAACGGTTATTAATAATATCTGATAAGTTAAATCATCTGGTAAAATAAGGCAGATATACAAGCTGTTCTTTTTATCCTACATCTATGAACATTGAGACAGGTGAGTATTTTCAAGAGTTTTATTTTTTGTTATTCGCAGAATTATTCAGAAGAGAATGCTTAAAGAGAAAAAGGTTCAAAAAGTCAAAAGAGAAATGTACCTGCTCAACAGCAAAATATTAAGTTTATGTTTTAATTTATCTTATTTGGCAAAATATCGTCAAGAAAAGGGGCAATTGAATTACCTACCTTGTTAGAATACCACTCTTGTATACCTTCATATTTATTTAATACAGCAGGCTGAGAATCCGATGAAAAATATGTTCATTGTATTACATTAGTAAAGAAAAGTGAAGTAGTAGTCGATCATTACTATAATGATTTTTAAATGCTTAACACTTTAAATAACTAAGAGATGGAATTTTTTTAATCTATCTCAAAAAATCATTAAATCAAGAAATAATAAAAGAATTGCCCTTAAATAAAACCGATACTATTAACACACTCAAAGATAAATTGATCACAATATCCTAAGAAAAACAATAACGTTATTGAGCTGATGACCAATAATTAAACTTGGACAGCATCTACCTTTTGCGAACTATATAAACACAAATGGATAGTTAAAATTTTCTTCAAAATACTTAATTCTCTTATGAAAATCAGAACTTGCCTCAATTCAATTCTTTATAAAGTACCCTGATTTTAAACTAACAATTTGAACTGAAAAAAATTAAGAATATTTTTCCGCTCAGAATTATGGATAATAATACACTAATACAAAAAGCGGTTGAAGCAAAAAAAAATGCTCACCCTCCCTATTCCAATTTTCATGTTGGTGCCGCACTTTTAACAGAAGATGATAAAATCTATACCGGATGTAATGTTGAGAACAGCACATTTGGTTTAACGCTTTGTGCCGAACGGACAGCTATATTTAAAGCAATGTCTGAAGGTGAAAGAAAATTTAAAGCAATTGCAATTGCTAGCGATTCACCTGATTACATTACTCCTTGCGGCGCATGCAGACAAATAATATCTGATCATTGCGGTGAGATTGATATAATCTGCACAAACGCAAAGGGTGAATATAAAATTTTTAAAACATCAGAATTATTACCACATGCATTCGGAGATAAGGATTTAAATAAATAATATGGAACCAACTCCCCATGCAGTACCGAAAGAAACTGGCTGGATTGAAGCAATTACAGGTTGTATGTTCAGCGGTAAAACCGAAGAGCTTATCAGAAGATTACGAAGAGCAAAAATCGCAAAACAAAAAGTAGTTATCTTCAAACCGCAGATTGATACAAGATATTCAAATAATGCCATTGTATCTCACAGCGAACAATCTCTTCCATCAATAACTGTGAAAGATGTAAATGAAATTTTTAATTTTGTTGACGATGCACAGGTAATCGGAATTGATGAAGCTCAGTTTTTTTCAAATGATCTGGTTGATGTATGTAATATGCTTGCTGATAGAGGCAAGCGTGTTATTGTTGCCGGATTGGATATGGATTATAAAGGAATTCCTTTTGAGCCAATGCCGCAGATTTTATCTATATCAGAATATATAACCAAGTCTTTAGCAATTTGTGTTGTATGCGGTAATCCCGCCGATAGAACTCAGCGTAAAACAACATCATCAGAAAGAGTAGTGGTTGGTGCAGCCGATGTTTATGAAGCACGCTGCCGTAAATGTCATTACATTCCAACTGAGGAATAATACAAATGGATTTTGAATCTTTTTTACGTGGAATTTTCGGCTTAGCATTGTTGATCGGAATATCTTTCCTCTTATCCAACAATAAGAAAAAAGTAAACTGGAGACTGGTTTTTTCAGGTTTTGTTCTTCAGATCATTTTTGCAATACTTATTCTTCGTGGTGATTCATTACGGCAATTCTTTGCTCCATTCGGCTGGCCTAAAGATTTTTTTAATGGTGTTAGTTATGTATTTGTTTTGATACTGAACTTTACAACCGAAGGTGCAAAATTTGTTTTCGGTAATCTGGCACTTTCTCCCGGTAACGAGGGCAGCGTAGGTATGTTCTTTGCTTTTCAGGTTCTGCCAACGATTATCTTCTTCGCAAGTCTGATGTCTGTTTTATATTATCTCGGGGTGATGCAAAAAATTGTTCAGGGAATGGCTTGGGTAATGGCAAAAGTAATGGGAACAAGCGGTGCCGAATCTTTATCCTGCACAGCAAATATTTTCGTCGGACAAACTGAAGCTCCACTTATGATAAAACCTTTTATCAAAGGAATGACACAAAGCGAACTACTTACAATAATGATAGGCGGAATGGCTACAATTGCCGGTGGTGTAATGGCAGCTTATATACAAATGCTTGGCAGTGCTTATGCTTCTGCACACGGAGTAGAACTGTTTCAAGCACAGCAGATGTTTGCAACTCAGTTACTTGGTGCAAGTTTTATGGCTGCACCCGGCGCAATGATGATCGGGAAAATATTAGTTCCCGAAACTTCTGAATCAGAAACTAAAGGAATCGTAAAAGTAAAAATTGAAAAAACATCAAAGAATATTATTGAAGCTGCTGCAAACGGTGCCGGAGATGGCTTACAACTTGCATTAAATGTTGGCGCAATGCTTATCGCTTTTATTGCCTTTATTGCACTGATAAATTATCTGTTAAATGGTTTAGGCGATATAGTCGGTTTGAATACTTATCTAATTGCAAATTTTGGTCAGCCGTTAAGTTTTCAGTTAGTCATCGGTTTGGTAATGCAGTTTATTGCTTTCGGAATTGGTGTGCCCTGGCAGGATGCCCTTTCATTCGGAAGTTTGCTAGGGACTAAAGTAGTACTGAACGAATTTGTTGCTTATTCCGATATGAGCACACTTGTTCAAACAGGTAAGCTTGTAAACGAAAAATCAATTCTGATGGCTACTTATGCTTTATGCGGATTTGCTAACTTCTCATCTATAGCAATTCAAATCGGTGGGTTGGGTCCGCTTGCACCAAATCGTAAATCTGATATCGCTGCTTTTGGAATTAAGGCAGTTATTGGCGGAGTGATAACTACTTTGTTAACTGCAACCTTAGCAGGATTATTCTTTTCGTTTTAATGATTAACTTAAATTCAAAATATAAAACCGTCATTAATTTTTTAAAATCAGAAGCACCTTTTGAACCTGAGTTTTCAATTATTCTTGGCAGCGGACTTGGAGATTTTGCTGAGCAGATTCATACTCATAAATCAATTTCAACTTCAGATATTCCGGGTTATCCTGCATCAACTGTAATCGGACACAAAGGAAAAATCCATTTTGCTGAATATGAAAATAAAAAGCTGATACTTTTTCAGGGCAGAGTTCATTTTTATGAAGGATATGATATTAACGAATGTGTAATTCCAGTTTTTATATCCTACAAACTTGGCGCTGATAAATTATTACTTACAAACGCAGCAGGCGGAATAAATAAAAATTTTTCGCCCGGCGATTTAATGCTTATTACGTCCTTCAATGGTATTTTGATTAAAAAGGAATTAACTGATCTGATTGGATTAACAAATCCAACAGCAAAAAATAATTTTTTAGTCCTGCCTCATCCAAAATTAAACAGTGTTATAAAACTATCTGCACAAAAAGAAAAAATAGATCTTAAAGAAGGAGTATATTTTTATACAAAAGGTCCGACCTATGAAACACCTGCTGAAATAAGGTTCATTGAAAAATTTGGTGCTGATGCAGTTGGTATGTCAACTGTTCATGAAGCAGTTTATGCTGCATATCTTGGAATGAAAGTATCAGCTATTTCGTGCATTACAAATTTTGCTGCCGGAATCTCAGACCAAAAACTTTCTCATTCAGAAGTTACAGAAACTGCTGACAGAGTTAAAGATACATTTGCGAAACTTGTTAAGTCAGTTATAAAATCTGTTTAGTTACATTGTTTAATTGTTATAGTTTATGCGCACTTTGTGTGAGATGTTCGTTGTTTCATACAAAGAATGAAAAGCGATACACTAATAGAACGCTGATGACACAGATTACACGGATTTACACAGATTTTCTTTGCGAACTTTGTGTATGTTTTTCTTTGTGCTCTTTGCGAGAAATGGGTTTGAAGAAAAGGTTCACGCTAAGCTCGCTAAGATTTTTATTCTATCACAACAAAAACATCTTTATGGAAATACAAAGGATGAAAAGCGATACACTAATAGAACGCAGATGACACAGATTATACGGATTTACAAAGATTTTCTTTGCGAACTTTGTGTATGTTTTTCTTTGTGCTCTTTGCGAGAAATGGATTTGAAGAAAAGGTTCACGCAAAGTCCGCTAAGGTTTTACGCTAAGCTCGCTAAGATTTTTATTCTATCACAACAAAAACATCTTTATGAAAATACAAAGAACGAAAAGCAATATACTAATAGAACGCAGATGATAAGGATTTTATTTCTATTTAAATCTGATCTCGAGAAAAGCGAAAATTTTCAAAAATCTTTATTGCACTTGAATATTTATGGTATTGATTGATGATGTTAATTATAATATGTTTGCAGTGTCGCTAGAAGTTAGATCCTCCCCCAAGTCTAGCTTTTAGGACAAACCCGGTGGCTTCGGTCGCCGGGACTTTTTATTTTAAAGCTATTAACAACAAGATTGCTTTAAGATATTAATATCAAAACTCTGTGCTTATCATTAGTATCAAAACCGGAATAATAATTTTATGTTATTAAACCAATAATCTCAAAATCATATTAAAAATTGTATTTTTATCAAATGAATTATCCCTTAACCCTTAATTTTTATTGACTTTCTAAGCCGTTAGCCTTAAGTTTGACAGCTATTTTTTTAAAGACCCTTTTCGTCACAAATAATATAAATGTATGAAAGAATTCAGATTTAAAATCATTATAGTCCTGGCAGCGGTTGCATTAAGTATTTACCTGCTTTATCCCACTTATCAGGATTATCAGAACACTAAATTTTTGACTGCTGCTCTTGATTCTAAAAGAAACGAGTTAAAAAAAGAATTCCCGAACCTGCCAAAAGATAAAATCGAACAGATGGTAACTCTTACAGAGGATAGCATTAAAGTAGCTGATCCTTCTATTATTGATGCCAGAAAGAAGAGAATTAAGCTCGGTTTGGATCTTCAGGGCGGTATGAGAGTAGTACTTGAAGTTAACACTGCAAAACTGTTAGAGAAGATCGCCAATAATCCTGATGATGTTTTCAAAAAAGTGATTGCTGATGTACAGAAAGAAGCAGCAATTACAGATGAATCAGTTGTTGATATTATGGGAAGAGAATTTCAGAAAAGGAATATCAGACTAAGCAGATATTATGGTACTATCAGACAGGATGATAGCGAAATTATCAGCGAACTAAAGAAATCATCTGAAGATGCTGTTAACCGTGCTATGGAAATCATCAGAAACAGAGTTGATCAGTACGGTGTTTCAGAACCTTCAATCTCCAGACAAGGAAGCAGAAGAATTATAGTTGAATTGCCAGGCGTTGCAAAAGAAGAAGAAGCTAAACAATTACTGCAAGGCACTGCATTGTTGGAATTCAGACTAGTTAAAGATGCTGAATTTACCTTCCCTATTATGCAGCGAATTGATGATGTACTTGCTAAAAGAACAAAATCCGGTGTAATAGATTCATTGGATAAGGATGTTACATCAACAGAGAATATAGAGAAGACTGATACAACCGCTGCTAACGATACAACAAAACAATTATCTGAAGAAGAATTTAAAGCACAGCATCCGTTCTTTTCTGCAGCAGTTCTTAATCCTCAAAGCTCTTATGCTGATGCTTATGTAAGTCAGGAAGATAAAAACAAAATCGAGTATTGGTTAACATTACCGGAAGTACAGAAAGTAATACCGGATAATGTTGAATTTGTATTTTCAGCAAAGCCGATTAATTCACAGGATGGCAAAAAAATCTTTGTTCTTTATCTTGTAAATAAAACGCCTGAATTAACTGGTGGAGTTATTACAGATGCACAGGCTAATCTTGATCCCAATACTTCAGCACCAATTGTAAATATGGAAATGAATTCTGAAGGTGCAACTGAATGGGCAAGAATCACTGGCGCAAATGTCGGTAAACGTTTAGCTATAATGCTTGATGGTGTTGTATTTACAGCTCCGAACATAAAAGGTAAAATACCTGGCGGCAGATCACAAATTGAAGGCTCCGCTAATCTTGATGAAGCAAAACTTTTAGAGATCGTCCTTAAAGCAGGCGCACTTCCTGCACCGGTTGATGTTATCGAACAAAGAATTGTCGGACCTTCACTTGGTCAGGATTCTGTTTCCAGCGGATTTAACTCAGCTCTGTTCGGTTATCTGCTTGTTGGTTTATTTATGATTATATATTACAGACAAGCAGGAACAATAGCTTCATTAGCACTTGTGCTTGTTTTACTTTTTATATTAGGAGTATTAGCCGGGTTTAATGCTACACTTACATTACCCGGTATTGCCGGTATTGTTTTAACGATAGGTATGGCTGTGGATGCCAATGTTCTTATCTTTGAAAGGATAAGAGAAGAAATGGCAACCGGTAAAACAATGAGGGCATCTGTTGATAGTGGTTTCTCAAGAGCATATTCAGCAATCATAGACTCCAATATTACAACATTCTTTACAGGAGTTATCTTATACCAGTTCGGCACCGGTCCTGTTCAGGGTTTTGCATTAACACTTATGATTGGTATTGCTACTTCGTTATTTGGTGCATTAGTAATTACAAAACTTATGATGGACTACCTTGTTGCAAAGGGAGCCAAAATCAGTATCGGTTAATTTTTATTGAGGAGTTAATTCATAAATGCGAATATTTCATAATTTAAATGTAGATTTTTTAGGTAAGAGAAGGTTTTTCTATTTGCTTTCTCTTGTTCTGTTTTTGATCGGAATAATTAATATAGCTTCCCGGGGATTAGTTTTTGGTATTGATTTTAAGGGCGGGGCTGAGATTGTATTACAATTTGAAAAACAAATTAATATTGCCCAGATAAGAGCCAATGTTGAAAATATCGGACTTGGTAATGTGGAAGTAAGAACTTTTGGCGGAGAAACCGGCGTACTGATCAGAACTGAAATGCAGGATATACCGGCAGATGTTTATCCGAAAGTAGTAAACAATATTGAAGAAGATATTAAGAATATTATTCCCGGCGTTAATTTTAATGAGGTTGAAAGGACAAACAATTCTATTACATATTCATTTCCAAATCCTGATACCACTAATCTTGTTATCGATCAATTAGGTTCACTTGGTTTTCAGACCAGTAAGGTTTCTGAAGAATTAAATAATAAGCAGATGAATGTTAGAGTTGCTATTTCTGATTGGATTAAAATAAACCTGAAAGATAAGTTTAAAGATAATCCGTTTACAGTGCTTAAAGAGGATAAAGTAGGTCCAAAAGTCGGTGAAGAATTAAAACGCGATGCTGTAATTGCTGTTCTGTTATCTTTAGTGGTAATACTTATTTATCTCGGATTCAGATTTAAACTTGTATTTGCAGTTGCAGCGGTTGTAGCTTTGTTCCACGATGTGCTGATTACATTAGGCTTATATGCTGCTTTGTATGGAGTAATCCCGGGACTAAACCTTGATATTGATCTTACAATTGTTGCTGCATTTTTAACACTAGTGGGATATTCAATTAACGACACCGTAATTGTATTTGATCGTGTGAGAGAGAACTTAAAAATTCATAAAACTCAATCATTATATGAGATTATGAATAAAAGTATCAATCAGACAATGAGCAGAACAATTATTACATCTTTTACAACATTACTGGCTGTATTTGTATTATTATTATTCGGCGGAGATGTATTAAGAGCTTTTGCATTTACACTTCTTTTCGGAATTGTAATCGGAACTTATTCTTCAATTTTCGTTGCAAGCGCATTCGTTTTAGACTATGCAGAAAGGTCTAAAAAGAAAGTTCAGTTTTCATAAGATTATCTTTATAAAAATAAAAAAGCCGATGAGATTTTTCATCGGCTTTTTTTATTAATATCACTTATATCAAATCAACTCAACCCCTCGCCCCTTCTCTTCCTAAGAGAAGGGGTTGGGGGATGAGTTCAAAAAAACAAATTATACCGAAATACTTTTAACATTAAAAAATGGAAATCCGGTTTATACTTTAATTGTTTCCGAGAGTCAGTAGTTTGAGACTATTCTTTTTTACCAAATCAACTCAACCTCTTCGCCTTTCTCTTCCTAAGGGAAGAGATTGGAGGATAAGTTAAAATAAATTAAGTTTTTTTATTGTCAAGAAACAAGAAGTTTTCAATTTATGCTTTTATCTTTTTGATTTTCTTTAACTTGAGATTATCTGCTTTATTTAACCAACTCAACTCCTTCGCCCCTTCTCTTCCTAAGAGAAGGGGTTGGGAGATGAGTTCAAATAAATTAAGTTTTTTTAATGGGCAACAAAGAGAACTTTTCAATTTCTGTTTTTTCCTTTTTGATTTTCTGTAGTTTGAGATTATCTGCTTTATTTAACCAACTCAACCCCTCGCCCCTTCTCTTCCTAAGAGAAGGGGTTGGGGATGAGTTCAAAAAAACTATTACTATTTAAAGTTTAGGTCATATGACCACAGGAGACTAAATTTATGTAACAAATTCAGAGGTCTCCTATGGATAAAATTCATAATAATGATGCTTACGGTCTTAAGCGTCTCGAGTCTAAAAAC
>Ga0116185_1001049_pt1 | contig 29068 bp, 24 predicted proteins | sample AD_JPNNA7_MetaG_FD_89754 | JGI IMG/M metagenome (GOLD analysis project Ga0116185, IMG submission 89754) | Active sludge microbial communities of municipal wastewater-treating anaerobic digesters from Japan - AD_JPNNA7_MetaG | ecosystem: Engineered > Bioreactor > Anaerobic > Digestate | place...
ATGAAGAATAAGTATTGTTGAAAATTTATTTCACCCAATTGGTGAATATTTTTTTCTCTAATTTATCCCTTTTTTTGATATTTAAATAGTCCTTTCTGTATTTCTATTTCGGATTTAAGAGTTTCATTAACAGCAACATATTGTTAAAGATTTTTCTTAATTTAAGAATAAATCTTTCTTTTTCTAATATTCATTGTGTATTTACTTTTTATGAACATAAAACATAAAATAATATTTGGTAATTGTATGGAAATGGGAGACCTTGATGAATGCAGCATACAATTAATCGTAACTTCACCTCCTTATTACAACGCTCCATTTGATTATGATGGTTTGTTTGCAAGTTATGAGCAATATCTAGGTGTTCTTAGAAAATTTGCAATTGAGGCATATAGGGTATTAGCAGAAGGAAGAATTTTCGTTTTAAATATTGATGATATGTTAGTAAATGGATTAAAATATCCTATTGTTGCTGATGCTACAAAAATATTTCAAGATGCTGGTTTTCGTTATCGTGATAGAATTATTTGGAAAAAACCAGATGGCTATTTAAGAATAAGTAAGAGAAGCGGGGTAATATTACAAAATCCATTTCCTATGTATTATTATCCAGATAATCTTCTAGAGAGTATCATTATTTTCCAGAAAGGCAAATTTGATTATCGTTCTATATCAAAAGAGATTCGTGAACTTTCTAAAATTGATAAAAATGAATTTCAAAATAATAATTGGCATAAAACGCTTTGGGAAATGACGAATGTTTTGGGTAAGATAACTTCAAAAAGTTCAGCTCGTGAAATAAAAGAATTTAATTCTGCTTGTGATTTTAGTAAAAGCAATCAGGAGATTATCGAGAAACTTTTCCAAGAAGCAAAAGCAAATAATTTTGAAGTTATTATTGAGGGCGTTTGAAATGATTAAAAGTCCTCTCAGATATCCAGGTGGTAAAAGTAAAGCTATAGACCCTATATCGAAACTAATACCGAATTTTAAAGAATTTCGGGAGCCTTTCGTCGGCGGTGGTTCAGTATTTATTTATTTAAAACAAAAATTCTCTTCCAAAACTTTTTGGATAAACGATATCTACACAAATCTTTATCATTTTTGGAGTGAGTGTAAAGAGAATCCAAATAAACTAATTGAATCTATTCTTGAATTTCGTTCTAAATATCCAGATGGGAAAGAATTACATAGATTTTTGTTAGCAAATATTAATTCATTTGATAAAATAAAAAAAGCTGCAGCATTTTTTATCTTTAACAGAATTACATTTTCTGGAACTACAGAAAGCGGTGGTTTTTCTCAAGCTGCTTTTCATAAAAGGTTTACTGAATCAAGTATTGAAAGAGTTAAAGCTCTTTCAAAGATTTTAATCAATACCAGAATTACTAATCTCGATTATGAAGAAGTTATTTCAAATGCTGGCGATGATGTATTTTTATTTCTTGATCCGCCTTACTATTCTGCTACAAAGTCAGCATTATATGGCAAAAACGGGAATCTGCATAAAACTTTCGATCATGAAAGATTTGCAAATGTAATTAAACAAACTAAACATAAATGGTTAATTACTTATGATGACAGCAAATATATTAGAAATTTATTTTCTTTTGCTAATATTAAAACTTGGGACTTAACTTATGGAATGCGTAATGTTTCAAAAGATTCTAATCAAATTGGGAAAGAACTATTTATTTCAAATTACGATTTTAAAGCTAAGGAAGTAAAAAATTATTCTTTATTTGAATTAAAGAATTCAATAGTATCTTAAAATATGTAGTGAAAGTGTATTACTAGATTGTATGCAATACGATAATATTTTAGCAACACCGTTAGATAAAGCTTCATTTAGTGTTTTAGACGTTGAGACAACAGGTTTATCGGCTAATAAAAACCGGATTATTGAAATTGCAATTGTTAAAGTTGAGGGTTTAAAGATAGTTGATAAGCTCCATTATTTAATCAATCCGCAAACATATATACCAACATTTATAACATCTCTAACCGGAATTGATAATGATGATGTTATCGGAGCACCAACATTTTCTGAAGTTGTTGATGAGGTTATTAATTTTATAGATAACACCGTTCTGACAGCACATAATTTTACATTTGATTCATCATTTCTTAATACTGAATTTATGTTAAGCGGAAGAGAATTTTTAAGTGATGAATCCTGCTGCACTTTAAAGCTTGCAAGAAATATATATCCGGATTTAAAAAGTAAATCACTTTCATCAGTAGCTGATCATCTTAATCTGAAAAATAAAAATGCACACAGAGCGCTTGGCGATGCTGAAATAACTGCAAAAGTTCTGATGAAGATGATTAAAGAACTTCAGGAAAAAGATAAAATCAAAACTGTCGGTGAATTATTAACTTATCAGAAAGGTTATCAGAATAATTATTTAACAAATGTAAAAAAGGAGTTACAGGAAGATTATCTCTCATTACCTAACGCACCGGGAATATATTATTTCACAAATAAGAAAGATGAAATAATTTATGTTGGCAAAGCTAAGTCGATCAGAGATCGTGTTAAAAGTTATTTTTCACCTTCTGCATTAAGAAAATCTCAAAAGATTGTTAAACAGGCAGTCAGATTAAAACATATAATAACAAACACAGAACTTACTGCTTTATTGACTGAAGCTGAGACAATAAAAATTCTTGAACCAAAACATAATGCTCAATTAAGAAAATTCGGCAATAAGTATTTTTTAAGAATAAATAAAGCTCATAAATATCCGACTCTGGAATTGACAAATCATTTTGATTTTGATGGTAATGATTATTTTGGATTGTTTATTTCCCGTAAAAAAGCTATTGAAACTCTTGATTTTATTAACAAAACATTTGAATTAAGAGAATGCACTGATAAAGAATTTAATAAGAAAAGAACCTGTTTTCTTTACGATATCCACAGATGCACAGGACCTTGTGAAAATGATGATGAAAACCTGTATAAAAATGAATTGAATAAAGTTTATGATTTTCTTTATGGTAAACGCCAATCTGTTCTGGATAGACTTTTAAACAAAATGAAAGAATATTCAGAAAAACAAAAATATGAACAAGCCGCTGAGATTAAGGGATTAGTAGATTTTATTCTTGATCAAACACATAAATCATCTATTCTTGCCGAACCGGTTAACAAAGCAAATGTTTTATTTGAGATCACCTCAAGATTTGAAAATGATTTTGTGTTAATGCTTGAAGGGAAAATTTATATAAGAAAATATCTTCACGATAAAAAAGATAAATTTGAACAAGCATTGGATGACTATTATAACAGCACAATAAATCATTCATTAAATCCAACAGATGAAGATCTTGAAAAGATGAAAATTACTCTTAACTGGCTGATAAAAAACCGAAATCAGGTTAGAGTTTTTTATTTGAAAGATTATCAATCCAAAGAAGAACTATTTAAGACTATTAGTCAGGAATCAGATAAAATATCTACTGACGATGAAAAAGAGATCCAAATAAAAAAAGACCCGACTTATGACTACGATTTCTAAAAACGAAAATAAAAAGATTTCACTCAACAGCATTCTTAACGACAAAGTCCACGGATCAAGTGAAATTTTAAAAAGATTTTTGGATTATCTATATGAAAATCGTAAAGATCCAACCAAACTAAAATCTGCATTACTATCAGCCAGGAAAAAATTTCCACACTTCCCTGCTATCATTGAAATAATTAATGATTTACAAATTCAGTTAAAAGAAAATAACTATATAACAGTTAATGTCCTGATTGCTGTTTACAGAGCAATTGAAGGGGATGTTTATAAAATAATTTTTGAAAATGCTGAAACAGAATTGTTGAAACACAACATATTTTTAACTATCTCACACAGCAAGACATTGATCGAAATATTTAAACTATTAAAGAAAGAAAATAAAAAAATAAAAGTGTTTGTAAGTGAATCTCGGCCAAAGAATGAGGGCAAATTATTATCTGAAGAATTAAAACGAAACAAAATTAAAAATCAGTTAATAACTGAAGCATCAACAGGTAAGATTATAAAACAAATTGATGCAGTTATTCTTGGAGCAGACCAGGTATTAAAAAATGGATCGATTGTAAACAAAACTGGAAGCAGAATGTTAGCAATTTTAGCGAAGTATGAGCGAATTCCCGTTTATGTTTTGGCAAGCAAAAGTAAACTTATTACAAAACAAATAACTAATCTGCCTGATGAGTTTGAAATGGTTGAAAAGAGATTAATTACTAAGATCATTACTGATTAAAGTTGTATTATCTTTTTACTTTTGTAATTAAATCTGATCGTAAGGAAAACTGCTGCTACTGTTAAGCCAATCAATAAACCGATCCAGATTCCTTCAACACCGAGTTTGAAAACAAATGCCAATAAATACGCAACCGGTAAACTGATTATCCAGTAAGCTGTAAAAGTAATTATTGTTGGACCTTTAATATCTGTCAAACCTCTAAGCACACCAATACCAACCGCCTGAGTGCCGTCAGAAAGCTGGAACAATGCAGCAATTATCAAAAGTCTTGAAGCAATTTCTATTACATTCTGATCATCAATGTAAAGCGATGGTAAAAAACGATTTAATAAAACAAATGTCAAACCTGAAAGAGACATAATACTTGCACCAAGAGTTATTGCAGTAAATCCGGCTCTTCTTATAGATTTAACATCTCGCTCGCCCATTGCATAACCAACGCGAATACTTGAAGCTTGTGAAATTCCAAGAACAATCATAAAAGTTATTGAAGCTAAATTAAGTGCTATCTGATGTGCTGCAAGTTCATTTGCACCAATCCAACCGATCATAATTACCGCAATTGAAAATGCACCAACTTCAAAAAAATGTTGGAATCCGCTTGGCACTCCTAATTGCAGAATCTTTTTGATCACTTTGAAATTTAAACCACGGAAATGAAACCTGACATCAAAATCTTTAAACTTTTTATTGTTTAAAACATAAATTATAATCGCAACTGCCATAAATATCCGCGACGCAAAAGTTGCCCAGGCAGCACCGGCTAATCCAAGTGCAGGAAAACCGAACTTTCCGAAAATTAAAATCCAGTTTGTAAATGCGTTAATAATATTTGCCAGTAAAGCTATTATCATTGCAGGCTTCATAATTGAAAAGCCTTCAATAAATTGTTTATAAGTTTGGTAAATCATTAATGGTAAAGCTGAAAGACCAACTATGCCCATATAAATAACTGCGTATTTTATTACTTCAGTCGGTTGATTAAGATAGCCAAGAAAATTAATGCCGATAAAAATGACTGCAATCATTACAATCGAAATAACAATGTTAACAAATAATGACTGTCTGAAATAAACTCCGCACTCAGAAATTCTTTTTGCACCTAGTAGAATAGCTATTAAAGGAGTTACAACAGCAGATGAACCAATTCCAATTATCAGAATTAAGAATACCAAACTGTTCCCAAGAGAAGCTGCTGCAAGCTGGATAGAACCAAGTGAACCAACCATTATGCTATCAACAACACCCATCATAATAATTCCAAGCTGACCTATCATTACCGGATAGGCTAACTTGAAAGTGCTTATTATATCGTCTTTATATTTCTGAAAAATATTGAACAGCATTAAATATCAAAATTAAGGTTCAAAGATAGATCAGGATTGTATTTAATTACAATTAATTATTAAATGACTTTAAATTTTCTTTGGGAAATAGAAAAGAGATGTAAATAAAAACAGTAAACTTATTTTAATGAGTTGGAATAAGTGAAAATATAATTCTCTTCAGCAGTAAGCTTTTCAATCTCTTTAATTGAAAGTCTGGAATCTTTTTTAATATACATATCTGCTGTTATTATAATATTTGATGGAGGTTTTGGTTTTAAATACTGTGTTGCTGTTCCGATTATTCCACCAAATAAAAATATAATTAAAACAATGGATATAATTATTCTAAACATTTTGCTCAAAGAGATTATTTTCTAAGGTGAAATTGATTATTATTAAGCAGAAAAGCAATAGATGTTATTAGAATTATTCAATAAATTTGAGTAGAAATTATCAAATAAATAAAATTTTATGCCCAAACCTGATATTGAATCATTCTTAAAAATAATTGCAAATCAACCTTTTAATTATATTCCAATAGCCGAATTAGGCGTCCACCCTCTGATTAAAGAAAGATTTATTGGCAAAAAAATAACCGGATTGGAAGACGAAATTGAATTCTCCTTTAAAGCAGGTTACGATTATATAAAACTTCAACCAAAGGCAGATTTTAATCCTGCACAGATTGGCCTAAGTAATAATCTGTCTTATAACGATGACGGAACTATTTTCAGAAAATGGGCTTCGGAAAGTAATGGTGTAATTACTGATTCTGAATCATTTAATAAATATCAATTCCCTGCTAAAGAAGATTTTTCATACGAAAATATTGAAAAAGTAAAATCACTTTTACCTAATGGAATGGGAGTGATAGGACAATACGGCGACATCTTTACAATGACCTGGGAAATGATGGGATTTGAGTCGTTCTCTTATGCATTGTTTGAAAATGAGAGTCTCGTAGTAGAATTAAATAATATATTGGGTAATCTTGTTCTAAGTATGTTTGAATATTTTGCACAAAGTGAAAATGTTGATGCTCTTTGGTATAGTGATGACATAGCTTATATAAATTCATTGATTGTATCTCCACAAACATTGGATAAATACTTTTTCCCCTGGTTAAAAAAAATTGGCGATCTTGCAAAGAAGTATAACAAACCGTTAATCTATCACAGCGATGGTATTTTATTCAGTGTAATGGATAAGATAATTGATTGCGGAGTAACTGCGCTCCATCCGATAGAGCCGAAAGCAATGAACATTTTTGAAGTAAAAGAAAAATACGGTGAAGATCTTTGTCTTATCGGAAATATTGATGTTGACTTGTTAAGCAGAGGAACTGAAGAAGATGTGACTAAACAGGTGTTAAATATTATTGAAAAGCTTGGCAGAAACGGTGGTTATTGTATCGGCTCAGGAAATTCTGTTCCGGAATATGCAAAGTTTGAAAATTATCTTGCTATGATTAATACAGTTAAATCAGTTAATTCCAATAATCTCTAATTTTTCTCTCTATAATTTTTAACAATTTCTGAAATTACTTTAATATGCTCCGGGGTTGTTCCACAGCAGCCACCAATTATATTTACTCCGGCATTAATAATTTCAGGAACAATGTTTCTTACATAATCTGGGGTTTCTTTATAAACAAGTTTATCGCCAACAATTTCAGGCAATCCCGCATTTGGCTGAACAATAATTGGAATCATTTTTGAAACATCTCTTATTTCTTTTATTATTTCTATCATATCAGAAAAACCTCTGCCACAATTTGCTCCGATAATATCTGCTCCGCAAATAATAAGCTTTTCTGTCATTTGTTTCGGACTGATACCCATCAACGTTCTATATCCGTAATCGGTTTTATCGAAAGTAAATGTAGTTATTATTTCCAGATTTGTATTTTCTTTAACAGCTTTAATAGCTTGTTCTGCTTCATCAAGATCGTAAAATGTTTCAATACATATTGCATCTGCTCCGCCGGATTCCAAAGCGATTGCCTGAAGTTTAAATGTTTCGTATAAATCATCAAGGGTTAAATCATCCATTGCCAAAAATTTTCCAGTTGGTCCTATTGAACCAATTACAATCTGATCATTTGTAATAGATTCTTTTGAAATTTTCGCACCTTGATAACATATCTCTTCAAGCTTATCCTTTAAACCATATTGATCAAGTTTGAACTTATTTGCACCAAAAGTATTTGTGGAAATCAAATCAGCTCCTGCAAATGAATAGCTCTTTGCAATTTCAGAAACTTCTTCAGGATGATCCAAATTCCAGCTATCAGGACATTGACCAGTTTTTAATCCTTTAGAAAATAACTGAGTTCCCCAGGCACCGTCAGAAACTAAAACTTTTTTACGCTGAAGTAATTCCAGTATCTTATTCATATCTTTTTCTCTTGTAACAGAATTCATCGTCACAAATTGAACATTCATAATCTTTTCGTTCAACATTCTTTCCAATTCCTATAACCGCACTTACAGATTTTATTGGAATCATCATAGCACTTTCGGAAAGTGTGACTCCGCAAAAACCAAATGGCAGTAAACTGAAAAATTTCTTCTGTTCTGATACATCCCAGCCGCAATATCCCGGACTATAACGATTAGTAACCTTTAATGATTCTGTTTTTAATTTTTCTTCAATTATCATTTCTAGCCTATCAGCAGCAACTTCAACTATATCTGAAGCAATCTTATCAGACAAAAACATTTCGAGATAATCATTATTGCTCTTAAATGTGTTTAATAATTTCTCAAACACATCTCCGAGTGTTGCTACAATAAAGACCAAAGATTCTGAGCCGATTAAATACTTCCCTATTATTTTCTTACAATCAAAACTAAGGTCCTGAACAGAAAAATTCGATTTATAAATTTTCACATCTGAACTATAAAATCTTTTATAACCACATTTAATTTTCATTTCTTTACGAAAATATTCGAATATGCTTTTAACATTCTCAGCAACCGGATCAGGAACATTTAACTCGGAGTAACCTAATGACTTTATTATATAAGCTTGAGATAGATTCAAATCATTGAGATTGAATTGATATTCCTGAACATCACTTGATTTTTGTATTAAATCATTATCCATAAAAATTAAATATGATTATTATCTAAGTAGTCCAAAAAACTTTGCGGATCCGGAAAATAATAATCAGCATTGATTGACTTTGCAAATTCTCTTGTTAATGGTGCTCCGCCTAAAACAATCTTCACATCGGGAAATTGTGTTTTAATTTTTTTAACAATGTTTGACATATTTAACATTGTTGTTGAAAGAAGTGCGCTCATTCCAACTACATTCACCTTATGTCGGCTAATTGCATCAATAAACTTATCCGCAGAAACATTAATTCCAAGATCAACTATTTCCCAGCCAGCTCCTTCCAGAACCATCTTAACAATATTTTTTCCAATATCGTGCAGATCACCTTCCACAGTTCCAAGAATTATTTTTCCTTTTAATTTTATCTGGCCGGTAATAAAATATGGTCTTAATATCTCCATTGCAGCGTTCATTGCTTTTGCAGAGATCAATACCTCTGGTAAAAAAATAATTCCATCTCTAAATTTTTCACCGACTACTTTCATTCCCGATAATAAACCATCATTTAAAATTACTTCAGGCTTTATTTTTAATTTTAATGCTTCGTTAGTTAATTCGGTTACGCCTGGTTTACCCGCTAATTCAGAAGGATGATTGGAGGAAATATTAACCTTACCTTTTTCAATGCAATAACTAAGTTGTTTGATGATATTTTCCATATTGCCTTGCATCCATAAAAACTTGATACTAAATTAAACATATATAAGATTATTATGAACAGTTTATTTATTGCTCTGATTGTTTATTTGTTTTAGGGGTATCTGATTTTGCTGCTTAGTGCTTTATTCACTTATTTTTGATAAACAAAAAATATTTTAAACAAAAACAAGGCTTGAATAGTTATGCCTAAAGAAATTTTATTTGTAATACTCGGATTAGCTGCCGGAACTTTCAGCGGCATTGTAGGACTTGGCGGCGGAGTAGTAATTGTTCCTTCGTTAATTTTTATATTTGGATTAACACAACAGCAGGCACAAGGCACAACATTAGCTTTGATGCTTCCACCAATCGGAATATTAGCAGCTTATGCTTATTATCAGCAAGGATATGTTGATTTAAAAATTGCTGCTCTTATTTGTCTGGGATTTGTTTTTGGCGGTTGGATCGGAGCTAAGATTGCAATTTCATTACCAAAAGAAGCACTACAAAAAATATTTGCAATTACTTTGTTTCTTATATCTTTGAAGATGTTCTTTAGTAAGTAAGCAATATAAATTGAACATATATTTGTAAGTTTGCAAATCAAAATATTGGAAAGGTGCCGGAGTGGTTGAACGGGGCGGTCTCGAAAACCGTTATACCGGGTAACTGGTATCGAGGGTTCGAATCCCTCCCTTTCCGCAAATAAATTAAAATGTCTTAGAAACTATGTTTTATATTTATGTGTTAGATAGTCAAAGATTAAACAAGCGCGAAAGTTTCTTGACGATCTTTTAAAAACCTAATAGAGGGTTCTGAGCCAAAGGCTCATCAGCCTCTGGCTGAGAATCCCTTCCTTTCCGCAATTGAATTGAAAGAATATATTTTCTAAAGCACAACAAATCTCATTTCATCAATCTATCAGTTTAGAAACTTTGTAAACAAAACCATATTGAATATATTTGAGCCCTGACTTTTAATTTACCCGAACGGAGAGATGCAGGAGTGGTTGAACTGGCACGCCTGGAGAGCGTGTGTATCTTTACGGGTACCGTGGGTTCTGAGCCAAGGCTCATCAGCCTCTGGCTGAGAATCCCTCCCTTTCCGCAAATATATTGAAAGAATATATTTCCTAAAGCACAACAAATTTCATTTCATCAATCTATGAGTTTAGAAACTTTGTAAACAGAAGCATATTGAATATATTTGAACCCTAAATTTTGATTTACCCGAACGGAGAGATGCAGGAGTGGTTGAACTGGCACGCCTGGAGAGCGTGTGTATCTTTACGGGTACCGTGGGTTCGAATCCCACTCTCTCCGCAAATATCTACGATAGATAAAGACAAGTCTTTTTTCATATTAGAAAATAAAAGCCTTTTATTCAAAACATTTACAACTTCATTTCTTTCATTCCGTATTCAAATATTTTTATATAAACTAATTGAAAGTTTAATCCGAGTAGTAAAATATCTATTACTGGGAAATGCTTATATATATTCTTCAAATAACAAATAAAATAATTCAGTTTAGTAGTCAGTTATTTTTTTTATGATGAATATTTTGTAGTTATCAACTATAAATATCTGATTACTAAATATGTTCAATAAATTAAAAAATTTTTCTCTTTTTAAACCATATTTTTATATCTTTGAAACATCAACTAAAATTATTCAACTAACTAAAGAAAGGAAAAGTAATGAAAAAAATTGTTTTACTTTTTTCAGGGGTTCTTCTTCTTACATTTGCACTTCAAGCACAAACTACTCCTATTAGTGTTGAAAGTTTTGCTACTTTTAATGCTTATGCAGGAACTGCACCTGATTCTTCAACACCATATTTCGGGGACTTAGGTGTTAGAAGAGTTATTGTAGCAGATGTTGATAACGATGGAGTGCAGGAAATTATTTCTACTGATTATACAAACGGCGGAAGAGTTCACGTCTTAAAATATGATGGCGCTGGAAATCTGGAAATAGTCTGGTCATCTCCTGTCTCATCAACTGCAAGCGGATCTACACCCAGATTCCCACAGGTAGGTGATTGTGATGGCGATGGAATGCCTGAAATTATTTTTGAACAAAATGGCGAAAGAAGAATTGTATTTTATGAATGGGATGGTTCTTCCTGGGGCTCTGAACCAGCTTATGAAATAACAGACGCTATGTTTTCTGCAGCTACCGGTACTAGTGAAACTTTAAGATTAAACAGAGAAACTTTACTGGTTAAAGATTTAGACGGTGATGGCAGAAGCGAAATTATTTGCCATACTTCTGCACAAAGAAATGTCTTTGTATTATCAATAGATGGCAGCTTCCCTGGTTTTGCAAGCCTTATTTGCGAAGGTGGAAGACTTGACCAAACTCAAAACGGAAGCAATTATGGAATTACCGGTTCATATTTCAGTTCAACCGCCGCTGATATTAAAGGTGATGGCAATCTTACAATAATTAATAATCACTGGGATAGATGTGGAATGTGGGCAATTCAGGTAAATGGTGCAGATTCTTATACATATCCCGATACAAGTTTACCAGGTGTTTATAACAGATATTCACCTCCCGGCAAAGACGGTGTTAGCTATTTTGGTATAACCGCTGCTGACGTTAATGGCGATGGAATAGATGAAGTAGTAGGTACATTATATCAGGATAACTTTGATATGGTTCTGTTTCAGTTTTCACCAAGCGATGTAAGTGCAAATCTATTTCACAGTGATCCTGATTCTGTAGCAAAAAGATTTGGAAGAATTGCATTGAATGGTGATCTGGCAGCATTAGGCGGTAAAACCGGTATGGTTGAGCTTTGGCCTTGCGTTAAAGGTGATTTGAACAAAGATGGTAAAGATGAAATCTATACTGGCGGCGGCAGAGGTATAAACGTTATTGCTGTTCAGTATAATGGTTCCGGAAGTTTATTAGATAATAACAATTACACTGCTAATCTTGTTTATACAGGTGAAGGCGGTGATGTTTTTGCTACTTTCAGAATATACCACGGAAGAATTGATACAGTTATTAATGGAACAGATACTACTTTTGTATTAAATCCTTCAATAATTGATACTCTTCGTCAAGAGACCCCGTTTACTGCCTATATTTTTGCCGATGGCGTTGATATAGATCAGGATGGAAAAATGGAAATGGTTATTTCCGAACAGAGTGTTTATGATTCAACAACAGTTTATGAATATTTCTGGGTAGATTCAACACATTCATGGGAATTAGATCCTACTAAAACCCATAAATTCATTAATGAATACAGAAAGACAATACGCATTCTTGAGTATACCGGTCCTACAGGTTTAGTAGATCAGGGATATAATATTATTACGCCTGAAGATTATGTTTTAGAAAATAATTATCCAAATCCTTTTAACCCATCAACAACTATTAGGTTTGCATTGCCATTACAGAAAAAAATATCTTTGAAGATATATGATATGCTTGGAAAGGAGGTAGCTACTTTGATCAACAACGAAGTTTATGAAAAAGGTAGCTACGAAATGGTTTGGGATGCAATGAACAATAGTGGCGTTAAAGTAGCCAGTGGTAATTATATTGCTACATTAACTTATGGCTTTTTCTCAAAATCAATTAAAATGACTTTATTGAAGTAAAGAAGTAGTTATTTAATGTTTAGGGAGGCTGATTTAAAAGTATTAGTATTTAATTAATGCTTTTTACAGCCTCTTTTATTATATCAACTCTAAAAACGAATTATTTTTCAAATTGTATTCTTAAGTAATCAAAGTTTTTATCAAACGATGTTAATTATTCATTTGACTTAGAAGGTCTCCGATGTACAAAAAATTCTTACTATTGTTATATCTAATTTCTTCAATTGGTGCTGGTTTACTTTATCCGCAATCTACCGGAAAAATTATGGGTAAAGTTATTGATGCAGCTACTAATGAAGGAATTCCTTTCGCAAATGTTTTAATCAATGGAACTTCTTTGGGAGCAGCATCTGATGTTGAAGGAAATTTTGTTATTCTGAATATTCCTCCCGGTTTATACAGTGTTACTGCATCCTATATCGGCTATCAGAAAGTGACTGTAATAGATGTTACTGTTAATGTTGGTTTTACTACGTCATTAGATTTTCATCTTAACCCTGGAGAAATAACTCTTGAAGCAGTTGTAGTTCAGGGCGATAGAAATCCATTGATCAGACAGGATCTGACGAATCCGACCGTTGCCATTACATCTGAATCATTAGAAAATCTGCCGGTTGATAATATTGCTGATGTTATAAAGCTTCAGGCAGGTGTTGTAACCGGTGATGATGGAAGTATTCACGTCAGAGGCGGCTACGGAAACGAAGTTGCATATACTTTAAATGGACTCTCATTAAACGATCCTTATGGAAATTCCAGGTCAGTCGGTCTGGCTTCAAATGCTGTTCAGGAAGCTTCCGTTTCAACAGGAACATTCAGTGCTGAGTTTGGAAATGCGCTAAGCGGAGTTGTTAACTATGTAACTAAAGAAGGATCAGATAAATATACATTCAGCATCAGAGCTTATGGCGGAGATTATGTTACTTCCAGAACCAGCTTCTTTACACACCTGGATGATATTGATGTATTAAACAGAGGACGTATTGAAGCAACTTTCGGAGGTCCTATTCCAATTACATCTTCAACTTTGTTTTTTGCTTCCGGAATTTATGAAAATTTCAAAGGCGGGTATTATGGTTACAGATTATACAATCCAACTGATTCTTATTTGACCCCCGCTAATTTTAAGAACTCTGATCCAAGATACGGAGATGCAACAGGAGCATTTTTCTTTAATCCATTTACACCGGGCAGCAATGGCACTCCAACAGGTGATAGACAATATGTCGCAATGGATCCAAATCAGACGCTTAATTTACAATTTAACATCAGTCAGAAGTTTGGGTCATTACTTAAGTTGAAATATGAATTTGTTTTTGATAAGGCTAAGTCAAAAGATTTCAATAGAAATTATTTATTCAATCCTGACGGTTTAGGATGGGACTACAGCAGAGGTGTAATTAACACACTCGATTTAACTCATACTATTGATGATAAAACTTTCTATACCTTAAAAGGTTCTTATTCATTTAATCGAGCAGAGCACTTTCTTTATGAAAATCCTGCCGACCCAAGGTACCTACCAAATTTCTATAGAAAGACTGTTGGAAATACAACATATTATTCAGGTGGAACTGATAATGATATTTGGCATAGATCTACAGAAACATACAGTATCAAGGGAGATATGGTTTCACAGATGTTTGGTTTTCACGAATTCAAAGCTGGTTTTGAATTCAGGAAACATAATTTAAAAAGAGATGGCTTTACATTAGATTTTTACAAATACAAAGATATCGGCGGTGTTCCGTCAATTACTCCGCTTAATATCAACGACGTTTTATATGATTCAACATTAATAATTGTCCGCGGAGGTTTATTCAGCGTCTCGACCTACGATAAAAATCCCATTCAAGGTGCAGCATATCTTTTAGATAAAATGGAATTAGCAAAAACATTAATCCTCAACATCGGATTAAGATATGAGTTTTTTGATGCTGCTTCAGATTACAATTATAATTTTTCAAAAAACCTGACAGATTCTTTATCCGGATATATGAATGCTTATCTGAGACCTGCAGAAGTCAAACATATGTTATCACCAAGATTTAGCGTATCATATCCGATTACAGACAGAGGTGTAATAAGATTTTCTTACGGACACTTTTATCAAATTGGTTCTTTATCAAGTTTATATTCTAATGATGTACGATGGGTTGCAAACATTGCATCAATTCCGACATTCGGCAGCCCAAATGTTAATCCTCAAAGATCAGTTCAATATGAAATCGGATTACAGCAGCAGCTTACTGATGATTTCAAATTTGATTTGACAGGCTATTATAAAGATGTAAGAGATTATATTTTTACTCAAACAATTTATACCGAAAAAGCGCGTCAATACAGGGTATTAACTAATCTGGCTTATTCTAATGTAAGAGGTATCACTCTTTCATTCTTAAAAAGAAGAGGACCCGGAGAAATGTTTTCAGCAACACTTGATTATACTTTTCAGGTTGCTGAAGGCAACAGAACTGAACCACAGGAAGATTTATTCTTTAGTGAAGCATCAGGAAAACAGACAGAAACTTATTTAGTACCTCTGGACTTTGACCGGCCACATTTAATTAACGGAACATTTACACTTACCGATCCAAGTTTATGGTCTTTGGGAGTAATCTATAATATTCAGGCTGGAACTCCTTATACACCTGCTTTACCTCCAAGCCTCTCAACAATCACTTATGGGCAAAACTCCGCAGCCAAATCCATGCAATGGGAAGTGGATTTAAAATTTGAAAAATTCTTCTCAATCGGTCGATTCAACTATTCAGTGTTTATTCATATTAATAATTTGTTTGATACTCAAAATGACAGATATGTATATGCAAGCTCCGGAAAATCATTATCTAACATTGAAGAGGTTTTGAATGCAAATCAGTTTAATGATTTAAGAAACAGAATTAACAGGGGCGATCCCGGATTAATTGATATGAGTTTTCTTGATCAGTATTATACAAAACGCCCTGAAAACATAAACAGACCACGAGAAGTTAGACTTGGCTTTTCTTTAATATTTAATTGAAAATTTTTGTAGGACTTAATAATGATTAGAAAATATTTTTTAATAATCCCTATTCTGATACTGTCAGCAAGCTTATCCAATGCTCAATATAAAGATAGTCTTGAAGCTTATTTTTACAAGCTGTTAACACCAGAACAATCAGAAGCTATCTTTGGACCAATTACCGGTGTGAAATTAAATAAAGTTGCCGGTGATAAGAGAGAGATAAAGGATATTACGATTAAGGGAAATAAAATAACCACTATTCTTTTTAACTATGGTTCTGTTTGTGCACCAAGTGTATTAGCAAACGTCCAGGATCTGGTTTGGAACGGATTAGGTTATGGATTTGAATTTGGCTTACTTGCAGGTGCTGAAGTTATTGATGTTAATGGAGATACATTACATATCGTTAGTGATTCACACGTAAGAACCACGGAAGGTGATTATAGTCCTGATGGCACTTTAAAATGGGGATGGCTGCCTAGACCTGGTTACTCAGATCCAAATCAAAATAAAATTGCTTCACTTCTTGCAGAAGATAAAAACGGCGATGGTAAACCGGATTCCTGGCCAGAACAATGGTACTCCGCTGTTGCTGGCAAATATCTTTGGCCTGCATTCTTGGGAGATATGGCTACAGCTCCTGACGAAGAAGTTTATTATGGAATAGATGATTTTACAAATTATGAATTTATCGATCGCTATCAACCATTCCCGAGTGATCCGACAAAAGGTGGTTTAGGGCTGGAAGTTACTGTAAGAATTCTTCAGTTTAATAATCCAATGGCTGAAGATATAATATTTATGGTTTATCAGGTTACAAATGCATCTGAAAAAGATTTAAATAAAGTATATTTCGGAATGTATGGCGATCCGCACGTTGGCGGCGCAACAGATTATAATGATGATAGGGCATTCTTCATTCCGCCGATTATTCCCCCAAACTTCCCTTCTTTCGATCAGAGAGCCAGAAGTATGGTTTATGCCTGGGATGAAGATTTTCAAGGAATGGGTGGCAAAGTTCCGGGTTACTTTGGATGGAAATTTCTTGAATCCCCATCATTTGATGATGACGGAATAGATAATGATGATGATGGAATAATTGATGAAAGTCCATTTAATGATAAAGGCTTTTATATTGATGGTGTTGCAACACCTCTTACTTATGGTATTTATGATGTTCAGAAGTATACAAAAGTATATGGAGCTCCTAAACCAAGATGGTCAGGAGATGAAGATGGAGACTGGGATCCTGAAAAAGATGATGTTGGAATTGATGGTATAGGACCTGAATCGCCTAATTATCCCGGACCGGATTACGGCGAAGGCGATGGTGTTCCTTCACAAGCCTGGTATCTTGACTTAAACAATAATGGTGTTTTTGATAAGGAAGAAGAAAGTACATTAAGTGATATCAGACTGCCGGGTTATAAATGGGCAGGATCAGAACCGAATTTCGGATACAGGGATATTTCTGAATCAGATATGATCGGATTAACCGGATTTACTGCAGGAAGATATAATGATTCAAATTTCCCGAAAGAAGATGAACTTATGTGGCAGTGGTTTACAAAACCATATATTGATCCTGAGCAGCCATTATTAAAAACTGCCGGTGACAATATATTCTGTTTCTCTACCGGACCAATGTCTCTTAAAAGAGGTGAAACCCAGAGATTTTCAATGGCTATAATTATGGGTGAAAATCTTAATGATCTGCTTCTTAATGCTATTACATCAGTAAGAATTCTTGAAGCGGATTACAGATTTGCTCAGCCGCTTGCAAAACCGATTGTTCAGGCTGTTGCTGAAGATGGTAAAGTAAGACTTTACTGGGATGCAAAATCTGAAGATTCAATTGATCCATTAACAAGAGAAAAAGATTTTGAAGGATACAAGATTTATAGAAGTAGAGATTATAACTTTTCAGATGTTTACACTATTACTGATGCTAATGGCGTTCCGTTTTTAGGGCAGGCGCTTGTTGATCCGAACACCGGAAAGAGAGCTCAGTTTGATTTAATTAATGAATATTCCGGACTTGCAGAGCGTGAATATGACGGACGTGGAGTTAAATATTATCTTGGTGATAATACAGGATTAAAACACGAATATGTAGATTCAACAGTACAAAACGGTGTTACCTATTACTATGCTGTAGTAGCTTACGATCATGGTTCACCTGATTTACCTCCGACAGAAACACAATCCGTAATACAAAGAGATCCGTTAACCGGAGAATTAATCTTTGATGTTAATACTGTTCAAGTTATACCTGGTCCGGTTTCAATTGGTATTACAGATCCTGAAGTAGGTTTGGATGGTTCGCCAACATCAATAAACTCTGATGCTACCGGAAAGATTAATATTAAAGTATTGGATAAGTTAGCTGTTAAAGACAATATTTATAAAATTAATTTTGATGCTGCAAAGATTTATAATGTATTAGATTCAACCGGCATTCAAACTACATTTGTTTCTAAAGACACAATCTTAGTTAAACTTCCGCACAATAATATTTTGCCTGGCAGTTTACAATTAATAGATGAATCGAATAATGTTATTGATACTTCACAATATATAGTTAATTATGTTTCCGGACAGATTGCAGGCAGAAGACCTGGTTATTTGCCCGCTGGAAATTTATTTAATGTGTATTACAGATATTACCCCGTATATAAAAGTAAACTATTAAATAATGAAGATGGTAATCAGGCTTTTGATGGATTAAGAGTATTCATTAAAAACGATTCACTGCATTTTGATCCTGAAAATACCAAGTTTATACATAACAGCACTGTAACTGTACTTGATACAATATTCTACCCTGCATTGATAGGACCCACAAATCTGAGAACAAAAATAAGTGCCGACTGGGAAATCAGATGGAATGATACTGATACATTAGCTGATGGTAGCTGGAAATATGCTGATACAATAAATACGTTATTGGGCAAATTTGCTTGTCCTTTTAAAATATTTAATTTAACAGCAAATGAACCTGCTACTTTTGTAATTGACGAAATTGTACCAGGCAGAAGAAATAATAAAAGATGGGATTGGGGTGAAGGAATTGTACTTCAGCCACAAGGTGCTACAAATGCAACAACAAGTTATGAAGTTATCCTCAAGCTGGATAAATCAAAATCTGTTCAGGTTCTTCCAAAGAATGGAGATATCTTTCAGATAAAAACAAAGAAACCTTTCGAAGCCGGAGATCTTTTTGTTTTCGAAACAAAGAAAGCTATGGAAAACAAAGAGTTACAAAAGCAAGCTTTGAATGATATTTACGTTGTGCCTAATCCCTATGTAGCATATAGTATTTCAGAAAATCCGGGCAGCACTTTGACAAAACGCGGTGAAAGGGAAATTCAATTCAGGAACCTTCCGCCACAAAGCACAATAAGGATTTATACAATAACCGGAGAACTTGTTGATACAATCCACAAAGATGACTTAACAAGTATGGCAAGCTGGAATTTGTTAAGCTCAGAGGGAATGAAGATCGCTTATGGTGTTTACTTATTCCATGTTGAGATACCAGGTGTTGGTGAAAAGATCGGCAGATTTGCTGTAATTAAATAGCCTTTTAAATATTGGAATAGATTTTTTGGAGAAATTTTAATATGAGAAAATTTTATATACTGATAACTCTGATTTTCAGTTTTCTTATTAGTCAGATAAATATTTATTCGCAGATATTCAGAGATATATCTAAGGTTGGTACTACTGCGGGACAATTTCTAAAAATCGGACCTGGTGCACGTGCAATTGCAATGGGTGGATCTTACGTAGGTGTCAGCGATGATATCTTTGCTGCTTATTATAATCCTGCTGGTATTGCTATAAACAGCGGCAATGGACAGGTTGCTTTCAGCCATACACAGTGGCTGGCAGATATCAGTTATGATTTTGCAGCAGTATCATTGAACCTTGAATCATTCGGTGCTTTATTCTTTTCAGTCACTTCTTTAAGAGTACCGGAAGATAAAGTAAGAACTTTCGAGTTTCCCGAAGGTAACGGTCAATATTGGGATGCTGGCTCTGTTTCCTTTGCTGTAGGATATGCTAAAAGTTTAACTGACAGGTTTTCAATAGGCTTTAACGCTAAATATATCAGAGAATCAGTCTGGAGCAGCTCTGCAAACGGATTTGCATTGGATGTCGGAACTTATTACGTCACACCATTTAATGATTTAGTAATTGGTGCCAGTATTTCTAATTTTGGAAGCAAGATGCAACTTGATGGCAGAGATATTCAGATTAATTATGATCCCGATAATAATTTGAATACCGGACCTAATAATATTCCTGCAAAATTAGAGATGGATCAATACGATCTGCCGCTTACATTCAGAATTGGCTTTTCAATGGATGTTGTTAAATCCAGATATATCAGAATTAAGACTGCACTGGATGCAAATCATCCAAATGACAATACAGAATATCTTAATGCCGGAATTGAATTAGCTTATGATGAATTATTGTTTATCAGAGGAGGATATAAGTCATTATTCCAGGTAAATAGTGAACAAAGCTTTACTCTGGGTGCAGGAATCAATTATGAAATGACTAACGGTATTTATATTAAATTTAATTATGCCTATGGAGATTACGGCAGATTGAAAAATATCCAGTATATAGATATTGGAATAGTATTTTAATAAAATATAAAAAAATCTTTTAAGGCTATTGTTATTGAATAAAAACAATAGCCTTTTTTACGTTTATTAAAACAGTCATTTATAACCTGATACTCTATAAAATTATCGAAAAGTATTTCAGAACAGACTCTTTATAATATTGTTGAGCACATAATAAAAAAATTTTAAACAGTATTACAAAAAAAAGCCGCATCCTTGATGCGGCTTCATTCTATTATAAAAAAACAGATATTAAAACTCAAATTCATTACCAAAAACATTTAGCTTTCCATTGATATGTTTATCTTTATTAACAATAGTATAAACTCCGTTATTCACTTCTACAACATCTCCGTGACAAAGCTGACAATCTTGTGCCGTTGGAGGAGGTGGATGTGTTCCGCCTTGTAAATTTGTTTTTGGCAATGGATTCCCGGTAGCAGGATCACCGTGACAGGTTCCGCAGGCAGCTCCCTGAGATTGTGCAGTAAATAAAACCACATTATTTAAATTACCATTCTTAAAATATCCATGACAATATGTATTTGCACAACCGGCATTATTACTATCAAAAGATGGATTGGGTATAAAATCTCCTAAACTAGCTTGATAATTAAAACCATTTGATTTATTTGTCTGCAATTTAGAAAGTGAACCAAACACTATTTCTGCACCAGGAGTATTATCTATATGTGATGGATCAGAAAATCCTGTTGCTGGTTCAATATGGCACTGATTACAGCTAACAACTTTACCAAGCTTATTATCATATAAATGTTTAGAATGAGCTCCAACTCCCCTATCAGAAGAAAGAACATCACCATTTAATGCTCTTGGTGGAGCAATCCTTAAAGGATTAGAAAAATCACCGTGACAAGTATTGCAAGCTTCCGGTCCTCCGGGAGTTTTATGACAATCGTAACAGCTTGCACCTGCAGTTCCACCGTTATAATTAGCAGCATGGCATTGTTGACATTGTTTCATATCCCAATTAGAAGTTGCTACAAGTCTGCCGTGGAAATTCGGAGAAGCGGGATTCTTTATTCCATCTTTATGAAGTGCAATTTTGGGAGCCGAAATTGGAATGTCTTCTCTGATATCACTACAACTAATAAAAAATAATAATGAAATATTAGCTATAAAAAATATTCTTAAGTACTTCATTGATTTTCCGTTGTTAAATTTCATTTAAATTCCATGACAATAATTACAGAATCCGGCTGTAGGCGGAGAATTTGGTGATGCACTTGTATGGCAATTATAACAAATAGAACCAAAATCAGTATGCCAATCTCCTTTTTCTCCTTTCATAAATCCAACAGGATGAGTTTTTGGATTTGTACCTTTTATACCATCGGCATCAAAATGGCAGGTAATGCAAGTCGGATCAGCACCATTAACATCATGACAAGACATACATCTTTCTATATCCCGCTTAGCTAATGTTGCGTGATCTCCACCACCGGTCCCAACACCAAATGTTTTAAAAGTAGGTTTAAGATGTGTTGCCGGTAATATTCCGCCAAATGCAAAATCCTGATTTTCTGATTGATGACATTCAGCACAGAATGTTTCTACCTGATGGCAGGTCTGACAATCAGAAGTTTTACCTTTTGCATCAATGCCGTGAATAAACCTGTAGTTTAATTCGTGTACACGACTGATAGCCTGAACTTTTGCACCATCAACAAAATTGCTGGGATAATAAGGCTGATAAAAATCATCTTTAAGATTAACTTCAGTAATTCCGATTGTAGCAACATGGCACTCATCACAGCTTTGATTATCGTGGCACATTATACAATTAGCTTTAAACTCAGAGGCTGCAAATTTGTGTGTCTTGGTAAAGCTTATAACTTTATGATTCTGAGGTATCAAATTAACAGTAGATATATGGCATGATTCACAAGCATTGGAAGCAACTGTTTTATTATTATGACAGCTATAGCACTGCTCCATTGGCGGATTAGGCTGAACTGCCTGCCAACTATAATCTACATCAGAAATACCTTTATGGCAGGATTCACAATCAATTTTCTGATCAGTAAGATGGAATTTATGATTGAATAATAGTCCTGATTCTCTTTTTGTAAGAGCCTCAAAATTATCATCATAATGACAGGTTGAACATTCTTCGTCATTATCAACTTCATGACAATCTGAACAATTATCGTGAGTCGGGAATAAGCGGCTCTTAAGGTTTATGCTTTCCATTACTGCTGAGTGACAAGTCTGGCAATCCACAAGATCTTTATGAAGTGAGTGAGAAAATTTGATTTTACCTTCATTTGAAGGCAGATTATCTTTTTTCTCACTGCTGATTGCACCTATTAATAGCAAAGCAGTTATTCCGAGAAAGATAAACAAATATAAAAATTTTATTTTTTGCATGGTATGAGATTTAAATATTTAAGTTAAACCAGTAATTAAGTTTAAAGAATAACCTAAGATCATTTTTATATATTTTGTTATCCATATACTGCCCTTGCAGATCGAAGGACAACATTCTGAAAGGACGGATATTTGTACCTACCAATAATGAAGTAATACTGTTGGATTCTGCATCAGGGCTAAGTTTATAGTTTGTATATGACAATCCAACTGAAGGAGTTAATAAACCATCAAATAAAGTATAACCAGAGTATAGTGAAATTGCATCAAGCTCTCCGGCATAACCAAATGTTTTACGATAATTAACTGATCCGTATGAAGTGGATAAACCAATTCCGATTCTTTGAGAGTTTTCATCTTTGTACTGGACATTGCCAAACTTGCCAATAACGGTAATCATTCTGTTTATCTTATAATCAGCGCCTACTTCAATTTCGTGAGTGTTTCCATAATCAAATACTGAGAAGATTGAATTATACCTGATTTTAGGTTCTCTGAAATTATAATAAACATTCAATCCAAGATTTTTTACAGCTTCTGTTCGGGCATCGAATTCGAATCGGGAAGTCTGGTTGAAATTTATATCATAATCATAACGAAAAAATGCCTGAACGATTTCAGGCATTGTATAATTTAATTCACCGGTTACAAACTGATATTGATTTGATTTATTCTCAATTTCAATTTCAATCAGATTCAGATTCGGATCTAATCTGTTTGCTAAATAACTATCGGGTTTAAAGTTTTTATTAACATAGCCGATAGAAAATTGAGAATTTGGAATAACAGTAGTAGTAAACTTACCACCCATAATAAAATTATTCTTGAAATCATTTGTTATTTCAAGTTTCTGGTAAGCCGGCACATTACCGCCATAAAATGCATTCAACTTATAATCAGAATGTTTTAATGTGATTGAGCCGCCATCAAATAAGCCGCCTACCACATTGTAGATTATGGGCTGCCTTCCGACTTTAACAGTAGCAATATTAAATAAATCTCTGGCTTCAAGATATAAATTATAAAACCTTAATCTCGGATCTGATATCTGCTCCTTAGTTAAGTCAGTTTCAAGATTTAGATATGACCTGACTGAAAACTTATTATAGTTCAGATTAAGGTTAAGCATTTCATATGCCCGCACATAATTTTCGGAAGAATTAAGTGAATCGTATCTTTCAAAAGTATAAACCGAACTTGAAAAACGACCATTTATATTCTGAGCAAAAACTATTGTGTTTATTGCAAGCAGAAAAACGAGTATAAGTTTCTTCATTTATATATCTGCTAAAATTATTTTTTAATAAATTTTTTAGTTTACGGTTTCGGGTGTTTAATTTTTTCCCAGGCTTCCTCAATATTCATATCTACATATGTTGGGCTTTCAACATTATGACAACTGATACAGAAATTTTCAAGTTTCTCATGAACTACTAATCCGTTTTTAATGGCGAGTTCTTTATCTTTCATTATCTTCATATCTTTATAAGCAGAACCAGCACCGTGACAGGTTTCGCATTGTACGCCGTCTTCAACTTTAAATTTCTTTCCTAATAAGGACTGATCAACATTATAACCGGTTGCATGGCATTTTAAGCATTCAGGTGTTTCAACTGCTAATGTGGTAAAACCCTTATCTTTTGCTATTTGATTAGCTTGTTCTGTTTTAAGTGTTTCGTATGCTTTGGCATGTTTGCTGTTTTGCCAAATAGATAACTGACTTCCCTGTTTCTCTGTTTTATGACACATTGCACAAGTTTCAACGCCAACGTAAGAATTTCCATTTTGCGAAAAGGCATCAAATACTGTAATGAGCATAATAACAACTAGAGAGCAACTAAAGAGTTTCATATATCCTCCTAAAATTAAGTTAATGTTTATTGCAATATTGAAAGAATTATTACTAAAGGCAAAAATAAAAAAGAGAAATAATTCTTATTTACTGTAAACTTACTTTAACAGTACTCTCCCTGAATAGTGTTGTAGTTGGCTGCATAAAACAAATTAAATACCAAAAAATATTTCTTTTTTCAATCATTTTTGGTTAGCAACTAATATCCATTTCTTTGTTTTGAAAAATGGATATATAATTCTCCCAATATTGAAAAAGAGAAATAATTTCGATTGAAATTATGTATTTAAAGAAAATGCTTAATAATTTTTTTGTAAAATAAATATTCATATTTTAGCAGCCTGAAATTTTACTTTTTCACTAATCTTCTAATTATGTATAAAAATTTTTTAAAGGTTGATAAATCATTAGTTCATGGTAAAGGGTTATTTGCAAATACTTCTTTCAAGGAAGGAGATATTATTGTTCAAATAACCGGAGAAGTTATTGATTCTGAAGAATGTGAACGCAGAGAGGATGAAGAAAATAATGTTTATATCTTTTACAAAAATGATAACGAATTTATAGATGTTTCAAACAACTCATACTTAAAATATATAAATCATTCTTGTGATTATAATTGCGATGTTGATGAAGATGATAACGGAAATCTGATACTTTATGCTGCATCTTCAATCGAAACAGGTGATGAATTAACAATTCATTATGGCTATGAAGATATTTATGAGTATTGTGCGTGTGTTAGCTGCGAAAACAAAAAAGGTGAAGCTAAGTAATAATTTGAGTGTGCAAAGCTATTTCTTCTAATACAGAAGATACTTTCAGACAATCTTTCATACTGCCGCTAAATACAATTGCTTTTCCTTTTACATGAACCTCGAATGCCAGACTTCGGGCTTTTTCAAAAGTGCATTTAGTAGCAGAAATCAATTGAGCTATTACTTCATCAAATGTGTGCCAATCATCATTAAATAAAAGCACACGAGAACTCAAACCAATACCTGTAGTTTCTTCAGTTACAACTTCATTTTGCTGAGATTGATTTGGCTGCAATTCCATATTAACATTAATTCTTTTCAGATTCTTTTTAAAGACAATGTAAGATATTGTAATTTTTGTACATAAAAAATATTAAAATTGTTTTTAGGCACTTACATGTTTATATTTTTGATCAAAAAACATAGAACTTTACGGAGGTTAAATGAAAATAGCGGTTTGTATTAGTCACGTACCTGATACTGCAACAAGGATAAAGATAGGATCAGACAGAAAATCTATTGATCCAAACGGGGTTACATATATTCTTAACCCTTATGATGAGTTTGCTATTGAAGAAGCTCTTAAAACTAAAGAAAAATCAGGAGCAGATACGGTTGTTTATGCAATAAGCGTTGGCGGAGAAACTAATAAAGAAACAATACGAAAAGCCCTTGCAATGGGAGTTGATGAAGGTGTTTTATTAAAAGATGATCAGCCTCGTGATTCTTTTGGAATTGCACGTGCACTTAGTGAAGAAATAAAATCACTGGGTTGCGAAATAGTTTTTTTCGGAAAGCAATCAGTAGATTTTGATAATTCAATAACCGGACAATTAACTGCTGAACTGCTTAACTATAATTGCATTCCTGTTGTTGTTGATTTGAAATTAGAAGGCAATAAAGTGATTGCAGAAAGAGAAATTGAAGGCGGAAGAGAAGTCGTTGAAACTGAGATTCCGGTTGTAATCACTGCTCAAAAAGGATTAAATGAACCAAGATATGCTTCATTAAAAGGAATTATGGCTGCAAAGAAAAAAAATATTGCTGAGAAACCGGCTGTTGCCTATTCGGCACTAACAGAAACGATTGATATGAGTCTTCCACCATCAAAGCAACCCGGAAGAATACTTGGAACAGACAGCAGTGCTGTTCCTGAATTAGTTAAACTTTTACGAGAAGAAGCTAAGGTAATATAGGTGAAAATATGGCAAACAAAGTTTTATCAGTAATTGAACAAAGAGAAGGTATCATTAAAAAAATATCTTATGAAGCAGTAAGTGTTGGTGTATCATTAGCTAAAGAATTAAATCTTGAATTTGAAGCTGTTGTAATTGGCTCTGAGATTGAAGGATTATCAAATCTTGGTAATTACGGCGCAGCAAAGATTACTCATTTGAAAAATGCTGATCTGCATAACTTTAGCTCGAGCGCATATTCCGAGTTGACCAGTAATTATGCTAAAGAAGTAAATGCAAGTGTTATAATATTAGGTAATACATCTTTTGGGAATGAATTAACTCCACGCATAGCTGTTAAACTAAACTCAGCTTGTATTGTTGATTGTATTAATTTAACCGTGGAAGGCGATGAAATAATTGCAACTCGTCCGGTTTATGCAGGCAAAGCTTATATAAAATCAAAGCTGCATTCTGATGTAAAAATATACACGATCAGACCCAATGTATTCAAAGCTGAAAAAGTATCTGATCAAAGTCCGGAGATAAAAGTTGAAGAAATTTCGAATCTAAATCTGAAAACAAAAGTGGTTGCTTATAAAAAGTCTGAAGGAAAACTTGATGTTGCAGAAGCAAACATTATTGTAGCGGGTGGAAGAGGAATGAAAGGACCAGAGCATTTCAATCTAATTGAATCTCTTGCAGAAGTTCTTGGCGCAGCAGTTGGCGCATCAAGAGCAGTTGTTGATGCAGGATGGCGACCACATAGTGAACAGGTCGGACAAACAGGAAAAACAGTATCACCTTCACTATATATAGCTTGCGGAATTTCAGGTGCAATTCAACATCTGGCAGGAATGTCTTCATCAAAATATATAGTTGCAATAAATAAAGATAAAGATGCCCCGATTTTCAGTATTGCTGATTATGGTATTGCAGGAGATGTTTTTGAAATTTTACCTGTTTTAACTGAAGAAATTAAAAAAATTAAATCATAATTCTGAAGGTCTTAAGTTGGAAAAAGTTCAGTGTGAAATACTTGGTCTTTCATCAAGCCCATCTACTGGCGGTGCTTATGCCATTCTTCTTAAAGAAATAAATGGTGCCAGAAGATTGCCTATAATCATTGGTGCTTTTGAAGCACAGGCAATAGCTCTTGAAATGGAAAGAGTAAAACCGCCAAGACCGCTAACACACGATCTTCTGAAAGTTCTTATTGATAATCTTGGTGCTAATGTAATTGAAATAATTATCAATGAATTAAAAGATAATACTTTTTTTGCAAGGATCGTTTTAGAATCATCAGGGTTAACAAATGAAATTGACGCACGGCCAAGTGATGCTATTGCTTTGGCTGTGCGGGCTGATGCACCGATTTTTGTAAGCGAAATTGTAATGGAAACAGCTGCATTTGTTCCATCTGATGAAACTGATATACCTGGTTTTGAAAGTTCCGATCAGGAACAAGAGAAAAAACCATTATCTAAAGAAGCAAAAATAGCTGCATTGCAGGATAAGCTCAGAGAGGCTTTGGAAAGTGAAGAGTTTGAAAGAGCCGCAAAATTAAGAGATGAAATAAAAAGACTTACTCAGAATAATTAGTAAAGACTTTTTTCCCTATCTCACATTCAAGGCATTTGTTTTTTATACAGTAACTCCTGAATAATTCAATCATTCCCTGATAATAAACACTCCGGAATTTTTCATTTTTAAACCCTAAGTTCTCATTAACTTGATCAACTAAGTGATTACTTTCCTTCTGATAATAATTCAGAAATACATTAAGAACCTTTTTGGATGTTTTTTCCTGATTCATCATTTCAAAGTAAACAGAGAACAAAGGTAAAATAATGTTTACCACAATCTCATCAGTACGACCAACACCAATAAAATAGTTTAACTTGTTTTTTGCAGGCTTGTTAAATGTGTAGTAATTAGCCCAATATCCTTCCCCTTTTGTAATTATAGTATTCCTAAGTTTATTAATGATTTTATTTGTATCAGAATATTCCTCGAATATCCTAATAAGGTTATTAAACAGATCAGCATTAACAAGTTTTTTTAATATTCTGGCTCCTGCAGCAATTCTAAGAGTAGGAAAATTCTGAGGTCTTAACTTAAAAAAGTTCCATTCATTCTTGTTCATTATTCCCGAATCAAAATTTACCTTAACTTTATTCCATATATCAATACTTTTGCGGATATACTCAGAGGTTCTTTCATCAAGAATATCTGTTACTGCGGGAAATAAACCGCTAATGTGAAATAATA
>Ga0116185_1001055_pt1 | contig 28963 bp, 27 predicted proteins | sample AD_JPNNA7_MetaG_FD_89754 | JGI IMG/M metagenome (GOLD analysis project Ga0116185, IMG submission 89754) | Active sludge microbial communities of municipal wastewater-treating anaerobic digesters from Japan - AD_JPNNA7_MetaG | ecosystem: Engineered > Bioreactor > Anaerobic > Digestate | place...
CGCTGCACTGTCGGGCGCGAAATCATATTCTGTTCCTGGTTGAGTACTACGGTGATGCGCCGAGAGCCGTAGAACGGCCAGTGGGTATAAATTTCATCAATCCGATGTTTGACTGCCACTTATTCTGGACAAGGCGGCCGCGGGCTGTAGTACAGGCTGGATCTGCTGATGCCCAGCAGTTCGGCTTGCGTTCTGATGGATAGTTACGGCAATCCTGGTTCGATCATCGCCAATCGCTCGCTTCTACTCAACATAGCCAGATTTTTTTTGAGCCAGTTGAGCTGCGTCGTCAATCGGCCTATCTCGGTGTACAGTTCGTTTACCTGGCGTTCGTGTTCAGCCTGCCGGGTACGTTCGCCTCTGGCCTCGTCCTCGAACAGCCTGGGTAGATTATCCATAGCTTGCTTCTTCCAGCGATACAGAACGTTCGGATGGACCCCGTATTCTAAAGCAATCTGATTGACCGTCTTTTCTTCTTTCAGGATTTCCAGCGTAATTTGCGCTTTTTGACTGGCGGAAAAGTGTTTTCGTTTGGGCATGATATTCCAAGTTTACACCTTATTTTTACCCTTTTTCGTGTCCAGTTTTGGTTAGCCACTTAAACATAATCCGGAGCATGTCGCACAGTTGTCAATAGTCGGGTTATGTTTACCACAGAGCTTCAGCTTACAAACCATTTCCCTACTCGTTTGAGAGCCAACCTGTCAAGGGGGGAAACCGCCCCCCCTTCAAATTCCTCTCTTCCTGAGGTCCGTTCACGCAGCTTGTAATAAATACACAGTCCTCCGGGGTGGATTCGGACCACCGTGTCACCAGCTAACCTTTCTGCCGCTTATAAGACGGAGGGTATACCGGAGGATTTGAGTACGGCCTTTAGTGCTGATTACTACGAATGAATACAAACGATCCTAAATCCCCTCCACTGCCTCCTGCATCCGCTCGGCGGTAGGGTGCAGGTAGCGGCCAGTGGTCTCCAGGCGTGAGTGGCCCAGCATGGCCGAGAGGGTAGCCAGGTCAACACCTTTCTCCACGGCCCGGGTGGCAAAGGTGTGGCGCAGCGTATGTGGGGAAACATTCTGCACGCCTGCCCGGCGCGTCAGGTCAGCCACCAGGCGCTGCACATCGCGGTTTGACAGCGGCTGCCCGGTCTTTGACGTGAAGAGAGCATCCGACGAGCTGCGGCCTGTTTTGAGATAAGCCGTCAGAGCGGCGCGCACCTCGGCATTGAGCGGTACGCGGCGGGTCTTGTTGCCCTTGCCGCCGCGAATCGTCACCCAGCCGGAGCGCTGGTTGATTTCCAGGTCGTCCACTCGCAGGGCGGTCACTTCTCCCACACGTAGCCCGGCGCGGGCCATCAGGTTGAGCATGGCGGTATTGCGCAGCGAGATCCAGTCTTCCCCTTCAGCGGCGGCCAGCAGGCGGCCCAGGTCTCGGGGTGATAAAGCCTGGACGGGCGGCTGCACCTGCTTTGGCCCGCGCACTCTCAATGTGCGTCCCAGGTGGCGTTCTAGTGAGCGGATCGCAGCCAGGTGCAGGTTGATGGTAGCGGGCGACAACCGGCGGGTGGTTTGCAGCCAGACGGCATAGTCACGCACCTCCACGGGAGTCAGCAGTTCAAATTCCGGTTCGGAACCGTTGGTCTGCCGATACCAGGTGCAAAACTCTTCCAGTGCGGCCCGGTAACTGGCCTGTGTACGTGGGCTGGACAGTGTATCCAGAAAGTCTGTGAGTGTATTTTCGGGTGTCATCGTCGCGGTTTCCTTTGGATGGAAATATTATACGACGCCGATTATGCCCTTTACCAGTGGCAAAACCAGGGCATTTGACCGGGTTTCAGCCCGATCTACGTCCTCTAATGTGTATTAGGCGACTTTGTTGGGCGACGACGATTATTTTTTTGTTGATAGGGTAGGGAACGGCAATTATAAAAGTAACACTAGTGGGCGGGTAGCCGAAATAGTATTTTAGGATACTCTCGACAATTGCGAGACTCGCTCGAGATTATGTGCTTGGCTGATTGGAGAACGTCCGATTAACACCTTATGCCGCTTGGAGCGAGTTGTTAGCACGCCGCTGGCTTTGAAAGCAATTATCAGCTATTCACGCGGTCATACTCCCATATAGCCAGGTCCACTTCCTGAACAGGCCATCCTAACTCAACCGCAAGGCATCTTACCTCGCGAAGGTATCTTTTGTAATCAGAAATCGAGAAAGTGGTTTTCTCTTCTCCAAACACCTGTCTCCATCCCCGAAAATCGATTACAGCATATTTTTCAGGAAACACAAGTGCAAGAAACGCCGATGCTACGGGAACTCCTACTCCCCGAAGAGCACAAAGAATGCTTATTCGCAATTCGGTTACATAATCTTCGTCGGGGTGAGTTATCGAGAATGCTGCACTTGTCACGATTTGTATCACATCTGCTGTATTTGCCTCGCGTCTCTCTTGCAGTCTTCCATATTGACCACGCAGTTTCCAATGTAGAACATCGTCAAACTCCTCAGATGTCAGATATAGAGGATGCCGTTCATTTCGCAAATGCACAAATTTGGCCTTAAGATCCTGGGTAAGGTTGTAATCATCGCTAGAAGTTCTGTATTGAATGAGTTGGGTTGCTACAATCATTTTTCACCTCGGAGCAGTTAAAGCATTAGGCGGGCTAACGGTTTGCGTTACCTGCGTTTGAGTGGACGTGGACTCTGCTTAGGAGCAGGAAAAATGCTTGAAAATGTTGCATCATCCCTCACGTCAGTGCACACTTTTTTGGGCGTTTTGTGCTTACCAGAACCTACGCATTTATATAACCAACTTCGTCTAGAAATTTTACCAGTGCCAAGTATGATGAATGAACAATCACTTGGTCCATTTCAGAATGTGCGGCTTTTAAGCCGTGAAATAAATTACATCGCACTTTGTAAACTGCATTTATGAAATGTCCCCAATCAACGGGAGTTGCTTCGCCTGCGTTGTGGTGATGTTGCCAACATTTTGGTTCAAACTTATCTGCACCATTTAAGAGGTAATAATTTACACGCTCTCGTCTGTTTTCAATTTCGTTTCTCAAAATTCCACGCCGCTGAAGTGATTTAACATCAAAAATCGGGAGAAGTCCAAAAAAATAATTCACGGTTTGCCTGATATCTTCATTATCGTGAATCACTCGTGCAAAGTCACTGTTTATTCGTGCGTCAGCGGCAAGTGCGTCAATAATGTCTCGGTCTCTGTCTTGGTCTGTAACGCAAGCCGCCCAGCCATTGAAAGCAAACCACGCAAAAATAAAAGGCTCAAAGGCTTCATCAATTTGGCAATTTCTCTCTCGACATGCACGCTGAAACCAAGTCGAAATTAAAAGCCTTCCTTCTGGATGAAGATGATAATAACGGCTTAAGTCAACACGCATTCGAGTGCGATTAGGATCAACAATTTCTGGACAGGTCATTACTTTTCTTAAAAAATCAACTCTTGTTTTGTAACTTGAGTTTAGAAATGCGGAACAAAGCCCAGAAGGGCGATTGAACCTTATTAAGGGCAGGCCTCACCGGGAATCGCCGGTGAGGCCTGCAAAGTGACCTGGTGAAAGGTTTAGCGAATAATCACCGGCAGGTAAACAAAGTTCAACCCTGTACCAAACACCCTCCAGATGGAGAAGTGATTGGGCGAGGCGGTGATGGTGTTTGCGGTTGTATCCACTACGGCAGGTTCTTCCACCCAGCTGCTCATGGCTGGATCCCACCAGAAGAGCTTAAGGGTCCCCTCGCGCGCGCCGTTCAACCTCGATTCGTCATACGGGATCACCATGTTGTAAGGCCCGGTTGGGGTAACAAATTGATCTGTGGCAGCATCGCGCGCCCGGACGTCAAACGCCAGGTGAACCGGAATCAGGTTGGCGTCACCAGCCGGTGGTACATTGCCATCATACACGGGGGTGTGAATGAAGTAGCTATCCACCGGGAGAATGTCAGCCCCAAACGTGAAGTTAACATGATCAAACTGCGTCTGGAAGCCGCCACCGGCAGATAAGACATCCGACTGTGTGGTTGGAGCAAACCAGCTGGTGATCAGCCCGCCATCCACAAAAGTGGTAAAGACAAACGGCCCATTCACCGCGATATTGCGTGCCCAGCCCACGCCGACCAATTCTGCAGCAAAGTTAATCGAACCAGGATCAGTAACATTGTAAATAAATAAACTTTGTCTTGCAGCAATGTAGGCATAAACCTGGCCGTCCATTTCCTGCACCGTCACATTGCGGAAAGACTGACCCGGTGAGGGCAATTCTCCAACTTCAAAGGGTGCGCTGATATCAACGGCGTCAAAAATTTCCAGCCGCCGGAAGCCGTCATTATAAGAGATGTAAACATACTGGCCGAGAACAGCCAGACCTGTTGGGAATCCATCTTGCAGATCCGCAAACTCCGGGTATGCAACCGGGCTGGTTGGATCACTGATATCGATCATGCGCAGCAGCGGGCCAACCGTATCGGTACCCTGTTCAATCAGGTAGGCTACCGGGGTGGTGATATCCGGGTCGGTGCTGGGTGCAACGATAACATGCCAAACGCTCCGTCCATCGGTCGGGAAGTATTCACCGGCCAGAACAGGCGCTGTCGGGTCGCTGATATCCACCACGCGCAGGGCATCCCCATCGGCCAGGTAAGCGTAATCACCAGTAACATCCAGGTGGGTTGTGTTATTAAATTCCGAATCATAATACCCAACTTCAACCGGAGCCGTGGGATCCGTTAAATCCACAACAGTCATACCCAGGTCAAAATTGGCAAGGTAGGCATAACTGCCCTCGACTGTGAGTGTGTTCGGCACAGATTGGGTAGTTAACATACTGCCAACAGGAATTGGGTGCTGCCGGTCGCTGACATCCAAAACCTGCAAGCCGCCATCCCAGCCGGAAATGACTGCATACTGATCCATCAGATCCACCCAGAGGGTATTATTCACACCGGTGTTCAGGCCGGTCAGTTCAGGCAAAGCAGGCAGGCCGCTGATATCAAAGATGCGCAGCCCGGCGCTGTAATCGGTAACCAGCACGCGATCACCCGCAAGAGTCAGGTTGCTCAAGTCGTTCTCAGAGGCTCCCGAGCTGGCAACCAGTACTGGAACCGCCGGATTGCTGATATCGATGGCGTAGAGCACATCGCCATCAATGGCATAGGCCATATTTCCGGCCGCCTCAACCTTAAAGGTATAGAAATCTTCGAGCGCGCCCGCAATCAACATGGCGGCCGGGTCGGTCACATTCACCAACTGGACTCCAACAGGAGTATTGGTATTATCCATACCGTCTGCAACAACCAGGGTTGTGCCGCTCAGTGAGAACCATTCGCCTGATCCGGGGGTGTCGAAGCTGCCAATTTCAAAAATGTTCGCCGGGTCGGTCACATCCAGAGCCACCACCCAGCCATCGGCCGGTTGATTATCTGGGAAGTCACGAGCGAGGACGAAGGCCACCAAATTGGCGCCCTGTTGCACCAGTTCCACAGAATAAACGCCCGAATGGCTCCAGTGTTGGCCAATTCTGCGCGGATTCAGCGGGTTGGCAAGGTCATAGATGAGCAGGCCACCACCACCATCTGCAATATAGGCAATGCCATTGAAAATATCGATGTCTGTGGCATTATCACTGGCCTGTAAAGTGAAGAGGGTTTGGAAGACAGGCATGGTTGGGTCGCTTACATCATAAATGTAGAGCCCATTGTATTCCGATAGCGCGTATGCTGTATTTTGATAAACAGCGATATCCAAAATATTATCCGTTGTGGGTTGTGTAATGGCGATTTCCACCGGCGGGTCAACGGAAATATCCACAACCTGCAAAGCCGCACCCTTCCCAACCAGGGCAGTATCACCGTTTAGCAAGGCAACCGCCTTTGAGCTGCCGCCAATCTGGCTGACAGTTTCAATGGTTTCAATTTCGGGAATGAACTTTTGAATCCGATGATTATCCCGATCCGCAACATACAAGGCGCCCTGCGGATCAAAGACGATGTTGCTGGGGTTCTTAAATTCGTATTCACCACTGCCCCAATTGGCGCCAATCCGGCTGATCAGGCGTCCTTCGGCGGTATAGAAAAAGACGTGGTGATAGCTGGAATCCGAGATATAGACGTTGTGTTGTGCATCCACTGCCACACCCGAAGGATATTGAACCGGCCGACTTCCACCCTGGAATTCATTCCCGGCAAAGCGGGCGCAGGTCCAGGTTTCACTGGCAGCATCCGGGCGGGTGCATTTTTGCACGCGGTTGTTGTCTGTATCCGCAACATAAAGCGTGTTCAGCCCATCCAGGGCCATTGCGCGTGGGCTGCGGAAGTGTTCATTATCCTGTGGCGGCGGCCAGCTTTCAGATTCCTGCCCGATGGTATATTTATAGAAGCGGTCCGAATCGAACACCTTAATGATGCTGCGGTTGTTGTCAAGTACATAGATATCACCGTTGGCGTCGATCAGGACGCCGATCGGGGCATCCAGCCAGTCAGGATCGTCGGGATTGTTCCCGCGTATCTGACCCAGGTAAGTGCCATCTGCTTTGAGGATGACAACGCGTTGGTTGTTGCGGTCTGGAACATAAACGCGCCCCTGGCTGTCCACAGCCGGGCTGCCTTCAGGCCAGTTGAGATGATTGTTGTCCCAGCCAGAAATCCCCGATTCACCAAAAGTCCACACAGGTGTACCGTATTGATCCAGCTTCACCAGGCGGTGCCCGGCCGTTTCTACAAGGTAAGTATTAAAACTGGCATCCACATAAATGCCCACGGGTTGGTTGTAATGCAGGTCATCCACGATATAACTACTACCCGGTGTGCCTGCAAAAACGTTTGGATCACCCACCGGCGCACCGGAGCTGTCAAAAACCCGGATGGTGGCATCAAAGCGATCAGAAACCAGGATATTCCCATTCGAGAAAAAGGCAATATCAGAAGGGTGGTTTAATAACAGGTCGCCGATGAAGTTTTCTTCGCAGGTTCCAGCAGCGATATCGCAGCGTTTAACCCGGCTGTTATAGCTGTCTGCTATAAAGAGATGGCCCGCGCCATCCAGGGCAATGCCCTGGGCAGATTGAAGCTGATGCTCGCCCTGGCCCCACTCACCCCCATCGAAAATATTGCAGGTGAAGCTGTCGTCCAGGTTACGGGTGCAGCGGTACACAGCCGGCGGACCGTTATTATCATTCAGGAAGATCTCGTCCGGTCCATTCCACACAAGGTGGGCAGGGTTTTGGAACATACCGCTCACCTCGGTTTCGAAGGCATAGGTATAAGGCGTGGTGGAGATATCCACGCTGAAGATGCGCAGGTAATTTTGTCCGCAGGATGCTGAAACAGCCAGCAATCCGGTCGTGCTGGCAGGCGGGAAGTAAAGGTCCATACCCTGCATGCAATCCAGTCGTGTGGGATCCTCCCAGGGTATCGACCACGGATCTTCCGGCACGCGGAAAAGCCAGGTGCCATCCGCGTCGAAGATATTGAACCGTTCCCAACTGGTCACCCAGAGATTACCGTTTGGGTCAACGACCCCCGCAGTTGGGTTGTTAAGCTCAGTGGTGTAGGAGCCCGGGTCTCCGTATGCCCAGTTAAATCCACCACTGGAATCATAGCCCAAAACGCGCTGCCCCATATTTTCAAGCGCATAAACCTGATCCAGGTTGGCAGGGGCATAGCCGGGGTTCACAACCACAGCATTCAAATCATACAAATGGTTGTTGTCCGTTTGATAGGGCACTCCGCTTACGCCGAAAGTGCGCGCATATTGAAAATCCAATGGCAGGCCGGTGGCCTGAATAAATCCCTGTGGCTGTAAGGATAGTGCCCGCGCAGGGCCGATCCCTATCTGGCAAATCATGGCTGCCAGCACCAGAATGCAGAAGAGAACATACGTTTTGGTTTTCATGTTTTTACCCTGGAGAATTTCAAATCGTTGAATTACATCTAATATTATACAATACCTTCGCCAAAAATAAGCTGAAGTAAATGGGCTTCTGTAGTAGAGTTGTGTCAACCACGACAATAACTCAGGAACTACAGAGAGCCCACAATGAACATTTTAGCACTTTTACAACCGATACAGAACAGCGTTTCCAAAACGACTTTGCGGCAATTGAGCCGGGTCATCACAGCCATGCTGGCGATGACCGGACGAGTGACCATGTTGGGAATGTCTCGTTGGGCAGGGGCAGGTGGCAGCTACCGAACCATCCAGCGATTTTTCTACACAGCTATTCCCTGGCCGCAAATATTCTGGTTATTCTTCCAAAAGCATTTGCTCGACGAAGAAGATACCTACCTGTTGGCAGGGGACGAATGCGTGGTCACCAAAGCAGGCAAAGAGACCTATGGTATGGATTATTTCTTTTCGGGTTTGTTGAAAAAAGCGGTTCCATCATTGTCTTTTTTCACCCTGGCATTGGTCAGTGTTAAGCAGAGGCGATCCTATCCAATACAGGTGGAGCAAACCGTTCGCAGTCCAGAAGAAAAAGCCAGTAGTCAGGTCAAGAAACAGGCCAGAAAGGCCAAATCCGATGAGCCAAAACGCAAACGGGGTCGTCCCAAGGGTAGTTGCAACAAAAAGAAGGCAGAAGTGACCCTTAATCCAGAATTACAGCACATACAAAAGATGGTGCAGGCATTGCTGGGAACTGTTCGAGGACGAATTCGTCTGGTTTATCTGGTAATGGACGGTCATTTTGGTAATCATCCAGCACTGCAAATGGTTCGGCAATGTCAGCTGCACCTGATTTCCAAACTCCGGTCCGATGCCGCCTTGTTCTTCACTTATGTTGGACCTGCTCCCAAACGTGGCCCACGTCCCCGCCTGGGCGAACGCCTGGATTGTTGCAAGATACCTGAGCAGTATCTGAAAACAACCCTGGTGGAAGATGGAATTGAAACCCGAATTTACCAGCTCCAAGTGTTTCACCGTGAATTCTTAATGCCCCTGAATGTGGTTGTTTTGATCAAAACCAATCTGGAGACAAAAAGATGCGCTCACGTCATCCTTTTCAGCAGCGACCTGGATTTAGCTTACAACCAATTGATTGATTATTACAGCCTGCGTTTTCAGATCGAGTTCAATTTTCGGGATGCCAAACAATATTGGGGTTTGGAGGATTTTATGAATGTGACCCAGACAGCCGTTACCAATGCGGCCAATCTTTCTCTGTTTTCGGTTGATCTATCTCAAGTGTTAATGTGCAAGTATCGCAAGGATGATCCCAACTTCAGCGTTTTAGATCTAAAAGCATATTACCGAGGATACCGTTATGTGATCGAAACAATTAAAATACTTCCGCAATTACCCGATGAGAATTTAGTTTCTCAACTATTTCAGAAAGTGACCGCTTTAGGTCGTATTCACCCGGCTAAATTGCCTGCTTTTTCAGGCTAATTGGCGAAGGTATTGACACTTAGCTTTGTAAAGTCAAAGATCTATGACCAGGGCAACTACACTAAAGCAAGAAGTAGTAAGATAATGCATCGGGATTCGTTTTCTGATGCTATTGCCATAACAACCAACCGACACAATATTAATCTAATGCAGAGCTGTCTTGTAGATATCGTTATGGAAGCCAGACTGAATTATGCCAAAGGAAAACGAACCAAAGGCGGCTTGTTTGGCTGGACAGGAATATAAACCAGATCGGCTTGATTATGCAAGCGACTTTCTGTAAAATGGATCAGGTTATACCGAGGTTTTGTTAAGGTACGGATAAGAAGGCTGTGGATATGTGGACGGGAAGAGCACCGCCCACATATCCACAGCCACGGCTGCTACGAAGAACCGGGAGCGGGCATGGAGAGGTAGATGCGGCCGACTTCGCAATCATCCGAGAATTCCATCAAGATGGCGCTGACGAGACGGAGACAGGAAGCTTCATTTGGGAAGACCCCCACGACTTGAGTGCGGCGCTTGACCTCGCGGTTGAGGCGTTCGATGGGATTGGCGGTCCGGATAGAGCGCCGGTGTGGGGCAGGGAAAGCGAAGCAAGCAAGTCCTTCGGGGACATTGAGTTCCAACCAGGTGGCCAGGCGGGAGGCGGATTTCTCGTATTTCTTCACTGCGTCCGCCAGGTAGCGTTCAGCGGTGGGGCGATCGGGGGCATTGAAGACTGTCCGCAGAGCTTCGGCAACTTCCAATTGCATTTCTTTGTGTGGCACATAAGCCTGGGCGTTTTGCTGGAGATGAAACTGGCAGCGCTGCCAGGGGATACCCCCGAAAACAGCCTGGCGGGCAGCCTTCAACCCGGCATGATCATCGCTGATGATGAGTTGAACGCCGCGCAAACCGCGTTGGACCAGGCTTTCCATAAAAGTTCGCCAATGTACCTCCTGCTCACTGAGAGAAACTGAAACTCCCAGCACGTTCCGACGACCATCAGGGCCGATCCCCATGGCAATCAGGACCGCCGAATCGCGGATCTGTCCATCCTGACGCACTTTCTCATACCGGGCGTCCAGATACAGGTAAATCATCTCTCCGAGCGGTCTATTGCGCCATCGGGCGAGCTGCTCGTCCATCTGAACAGTCACGCGGCTGACCAGACTGGAAGACACCTGACTGCCACATAATCGCTCAACGATGGCGTTGACTTTGCGGGTCGAGACACCCTGAACATACATTTCTGCCAGGCTCAACAACAGGGCCCGCTCGCTCCGCAGCCCTTTTTCCAGTGCCTGGGGGTAAAAATCCCCGTCTCTCACCTGCGGAATCTCAAAAGTGATGTCTCCCACTCGTGTTTTCATTGTTTTCGGCTTGTACCCATTGGCTTGGTCCCGGCGCTCTGGACCACGTTCATATGGCTCGACCCCCAGATATTTCTGGCGCTCCATTTGCATGGCGGCATTGATGACTTGCCGGAGTAGTTCTGGCAAATAATCCATTCCCTGTTCAGCAATTTCTGCCACGAATTCCTCGGGTAAGGTAAAATTATGTTTGTAGATCATGGTTTCTCCTTGGTGGTCTAGTAACCTTAAGGATAACCTGATCTACACTTTTTAAGGTGCTGGATTTTACAGAAACGATTGTACACTAACATCGGCTTCCGCAAAAATCCTTGACAATTCCCTGAAAAAAGCTAAAATCAAATCCAGACGGACACTTTATTCCCAGAGCGGAAAAGTGTCTGTTTGCGCTTAACGCCACGTTATCGCCGGACATCTGCTTCCTCCTGGGATGGTGTCCGGCTGTGTTTTATCACCCACACTTTTCTCAGGAGGTCCAATGGTTACTTGTCTCATCTTACGTCGGTTCATCACCGACCAGCTCGGCGAAGTGGACGAAAAAGCGATCCTCATTGCCGTCTTCGTCCTGGCCGCGGTTGTGGGTTTGTCTCCGCTTGGCAAAGCGGTTTCAAACCTGTTCCTCCGGCTTGCCGGGATGTTCTAAACAAGAAGGGCAGCATGAAATCCCTGCTTCATCGTTTTCTGCGCGATCGCCGCGCCGAACTGGACGAGGCGGCCTTTGTGCTGCCCGTCCTGATCCTGGTTTCGGTCGCAATCGTCAACCTGGCCATGCTGGGTACTGCCGCCCTGTCGGCTGGAAACGCGGCCAACTACGGCGCCCGAATGGGCTCGGTGGCGGTTGAAAATCAGGCCGCGGTCGCCGCGTCTGCGGCCAGCCAGGCCATTGATGCCGCCCGGGTTGGCGAATACGCCGTAAACGTCACCGGCGGCGGGCAGCCCGGAACCATCATCACTGTCTCAATCAATTTCAGTGTACCGAACTACTTTGGCGGTCTGGCGCGTCTTTTCGGCGCATCCGCGCCGGATAACTTCACCGGCCTCACACAGTCCTACTTCCGTCAGGAGGGCTGGTAATGGTCCGGGGCAGGCGCTCAGAACGCGGCTCCAGTACTGCCTGGGCGGCTATTTTCATGGCCCTGGTCGTACTGCCGCTCATGTCCCTGGCGATTGATGGGACGCGGCTGCTCTACCTGCGCACCCGGCTGCAAACTGCCGTGGATGCCGCCTGCTCAGATGTCTCCTGGTCAACGGGTGATCGGGCAGCCTGGCAAATCAGTGCTGAAGATCGCTTTGTCCAGAACTGGGGCCTGATCGGACGGGCGCAGAACACCTTTGTCCGCACACTTGCCGAATCCAATCGCATGGAATATGCCCCCAGCGTAGAACTGACCCTCAACTCAGACGCGAACTTTGCTGTCTGCCAGGCCCAGGCGCTGGTGCCGCTGCTGACCATCCCGGACCAGCAAGTCATCGTCCACGCCAACGCGGTCTCCGGGTTGCGGTTTGTATCTGGCCCATGAACATCGAATTTGACCTTCATCAGTTCAAGTACAACCGCCGGTACTGGATTGCCCTGGCAGTCCTGGCCGGTTCAGCCGCGCTGATCCTGCTGGGCAGGCAGATCACGCCCGCTGGCGAGCGGGTCTTTTCCTGGCAGGAATGGCAGGTGTTTCAGGCCCGCCAGATATACACCCGCGAACTGACCGATCTGACGACCGAAACCAGCCGCCTGTCTGATCTGCTGCAGTCCACACCAGACCCGGCCCGGGCACAGATTATCTGTGATCAGGCCGTCTCAGCGGCTGACGGCGTGACCTCAACTTCGCTGACTGGCGGCGCGACCCATGTGCGAACCGCGGCGCAGGAAACTCTGAACTGGTCTGTTGGCTTGGTGGATTATAACACCGCGGCGGCTGCCGTCCAGCAGGCAGCCGACTGGCTTGCCCAGGCTGTTCTGGAGGGTGAATGACTGCTCCGAACCTGCGCCTGAACGCCCTGGACGACCTGCTGGCGGCTGAACGCAGCTTCCGCGCCCTTTCTGAAAGCCGCCTGCGCGGCCTGATTGAAGTGCTGACTGAACTGGCCTACCGGATGGATGGCGAAAAGCTGGAATCTGCCCGCAAGAATGACCCCACAGCGCCGCGGTCCTGGACAGCCGAAACCTGGAGCGCCTTTTTCGCCGGGCAGCGGCGGGAAAATCCCGCCTGGAGCGGCGCCGATGACGGTTTGCGCCAGGCCCTGCTGGCGCTGTCTGCTGAGCGAGATGAACTGCGCCGCCGGGTATTTGAACTGGACCAACAACTCGCCAGGCCGCGGCTGGCAGCCATGACCGCCGAAACACTTGCAGGGGATGTTAGACCCGCTGAGCGCAGAAAGACCCCGCCGCACCCGGTTGCGTTTGATCCCCTGGTCTCTGCCGCGTATGCTGGTCTGCCAGAAGAGCTTGCCGAATTTCAACCTCCGCCCGTTCCGGCAGAATTTCAGGAGCGGTTTCGGCTGGGCGCCAGCGTGACGCCAAAGGACGCCCAGGCCAACCTGCGGCGGCGCTGGATGACGCTGCAAATTCTGGCCTCGTCGGGCATTGCGCCTGCAGTTGAATACTACAGCCTGATTGGCCAACTGGATGGCATCTCGCAGCGGGCAGGCAGTGTGATGCGCCCCATCGAAGCCCTGGCCGAGCAGGCTCACCTGATCGAATGGCAGACGCCCGCCATCCCCCTGGTTGGCAGCACACTCACCCGGCTGACCCTGATCCGGTTGTCCGCGGATGGCAGGCAGCTCTGCAGCCAGGTCGGCTGGCAGCCGGTTGAATCGGAGTGGGAGCGCCTGATCCGCCTGCATCAGGGTGATCAGCAGGAGCACCACACCCTGGCCGTCCTGATCTTTGCAGCGCAGGCCCGCCTGCGCGGCTGGCAGGTTACGGTACTGCCCGAGATCGCCGGAACCAGCGCCCGACCCGATGTGCGCGTTGAACGGGAAGGCGAAGTCCTGTTTGTTGAAGTCGAAACCGGCACCCGGCAGCATGCGGGCAACGGCAAGTGGAACAACCTGGCGCAGTTGAACCAGGGCCGGATCGCCCTCTGTGCTCGCAATGTAGCCGAACGCGGCACTTTGGTAGAAGACTGCCGCAGGCTGGGTTCCGGTCTGGCAACCGACCTGGAGACGCTTATCGCAGTCAAAATGCATCAGGTGGAGCCCAAAGACTCGCTCTGGGCAGTGACCTGGTAAAAACATGCGCCGCCGTCAGGCGGACCTGCAGGTTCAAGTCCTGCTGGCGCATCTGGCCCCTTACAGGGTTTGAACATTAACACAACTGTACATCGGGTGGTCATCCTCCACCTCGCGGCCTTCTCCGGGGAACGGTGAAAGCCGCTTTCTCCGCTCGCCGGAGGGCCGCGAGGCCCCAAGTGAACACGATCACGGAGGATGACACATGATTGTAGTGGCCGTTATTGTTGGCGCGGCATTTCTCGCCTGGAGCGGCTGGTCAGCCTACTATGTGCTGTCCGGCCAATATGATCTGGACGAGCGGCTGCGGCGCTACCTGTAAGTCGGGCTGCGAGAGGCTCCCCTGCCGGAGCCTCTCGCCCACCCCCAAAGGAACTGGCAAGCGCTTCACCGGGTGCAGTTCCCGGCAGTTCACATCCTCTACGGACACCATCCCAAAAAACGAGGAAAGGAAAAGACATGATACCGTTTTCGGCTCTGATAATCGCTTTCATTCCCATCCTGATATTGGGAGTGATCGCACAGGCGGTTCGAACAGGCGCTGCTGGCAAGGCACTCGGCCGAACCAGAAAGCCCGCAACCCCCGCCGCGTCTTCAACCGCATTTGCGGATGATCTGTTAGACCCGGAAACGGGCCTCTAGTTTTTCCTGGGGTGGCCACCAGCCCCCCAATTTCTCCTCCAGTTTTGAACCTTTACAACCGCATACTGCACAGATATTTTCCTGAAACAACACCAGGGGGCGGCAGCCCCGCCCCCTGTCTGCCCATTCATCCTGCAGAGTGCTGAAAACCGGCGCACGTCCGGTGGGATGACCTAAGCGGCGTCGGGCCGCACCCAATCACCCAATTCACAGGAGGCGATCTTACATGACCACAGCAGCAGCTTTCAATGCTGCCATCATCAGCGGCGAGTGCACCAGCATCCGCCATCAGCATGGGGCGGTACTGGCCCGCATTGCGCTTCCCGGCGAGCGGCGCGAATTTGTGCGCGTCAAACTGCCGGATGAGGGTGATATCACCCTGTTTGCCGGGGATCAGGTGCAGGTCAGCGGCCGCCTGACCGACTACCCCTACATTGAAACCCTGCCAGAGTTTTTACGCCGGGCCCGCAGCCTGGAAACCGCGGGCCGGGCGCTGGCAGAATACGCCGAACTGTCCATCCGGCGGGCCACCACGGTCATTATTCCCGATGCCATTACGGCAACCAGTCTGGGGCAGAACACTGCCCGGCTGGAAGGCGTGATTGTAAAGATTTGGACTTACGGCGGCAGCCGCTACGCCCGGATCATGACCGAGCGCGATTCGGGCTACCTCACCATCCAGTTTACCGATGGCATGGCAGGCGGGCGGCTGCTCCCCGATTTGAAAGCCGGTGACCGCATCCGCCTGACCGGGCGGCTGATCCAGCGCATTTATTACGAATCCCTGCGGGATTTTCTGACCGATGCTCGCCGGGCTGACCTGATCCCGGTCATCGGCGCGGAACGGGTGGACAGCATCCGCGCCCGCTATCTGCAAACTGCAGTCGAGGCCGACAACCTGGTCGTGTTTTCCTGACCGTTCAACCCGTCAAAAGCAAACAGTCAAGCCTGTCTGGTGCACCCAGGTGGGCTTGCCTGTCTGCCTTTGCTTCAGCAGACAACCACAGACTTCCTCCTTGAACAGAAAACCCCTGACGCAGAAGGGCCGGAATCAACCCCGCCCCTGGCTGCGTACAGGGGCGCCTATTTATGGAGGAATTGACCATGCCTGATAAATGTTCAGGTTTCACCACGTTGACGGGTATCCCGGTCAGCGAACTGCGGGAACGGCTCGATGCTGAGCTGCCTGCCGCCGCTTACAGCCAGGTTCCTGGCGCTGCCGATCTGACGGATATTGATCCAGGCTACATGCGACACGTGCTCAACACCGTTTTCGGCATCAGTGGATTTGGCTGGGGGATCAAGTACAACAGTGAGGACCTGGTCGTGACTGCCGAGCAGCGCGGCCAGCGCACCGTCTACAGCGCCAGCCTGGCAAAACTTGAGTTCTGGTACAAGCTGGCTTCGGATAACGTTGAGCACCTGTGCATCCTGCATGCCAGCGGCGGCTCCGAGAATTCAAATACGGGCTATGCCATGAAGGGCGCCATTACCAACGCCCTGGGGCAGGCCGTCTCGAACCTCGGATTTCAGGAGTCGGTCTATATGGGCCTGCGCTCCCACCGCACGGTGGGCAAGGCGGCGCCTGCCCCGGCTCAACCTGCTGCTGCGCCAGCCCAGGCTGCCAAACCGGCTGCGGTTCCCACGGTTCAAAGCCCTGCGCCTGCTTCCGCCGCGGGTGATTTTGTGGTTCCGACCAACCTGCCCTACGGCGGGAAACCCCTCCGTGAAGTGCCGATTGGTCAGCTCCGCAAATTCGCCCGGATCACCTCGCAAGAGGTTGGTCGTCAGGCGGCCGCCCACCTGGCGGTTGTTGAAAGCGTGGCTGCATAGTTTCAAAGGGGCGGTTCCCAAAACCGCCCCACAGCTCCTCCCCCCGGTCAGGCTGGTTGTCGGGTCCATCACCGCAGCGTGGTGGGTCCGTCTGCCTGCCTGACAGGCAGGGAGGAGGCAGATCGCTGCCGACTCTCCAAAAATCTGATCAATTTCTGGAGGAACACAATGAGTAAGAATAACGGCAGCGCCACCCGCATGGGCAGCTGGCAGTCCACCTGCTCCCGGATTGCCGGGAAACGGTTGAACACAATTCAGCTTCGCCGCCTGGTGAAAACCGCGCTGGCAAAGCTCCCCCGACAGGCCGCCAGAGAAATCGAAGCGGCCCTCTTTGCCGGATACGCCACAGAAACGATCTCAGTCTCAGCGGCCAATGCTCTGACGGCTGAGATTATTCGAATCTGTTCTGACCCGGCACTGCTGTCTGCTGCCATCCGGTAATTTGTCTCTCTCCCAGGACGGAGAACCACAAATTCTCCGTCCAACTGCATCCCGCAGATGCGGTTGGGCAGGTAAATTCCACCGAGAGACCCACATGAAACCCATCACAGACCGAAAGGCCAGAAAGCTGGCCGAATTTTTAGAACTTCCCCTGGAAGACGTGGTTGCCCTGGCGGTTGATGATCTGTATGCCCATATCATGCAGCTGTACGGAGACCGCCTGATCCCGCGTGAAGATAACCAGTACGATATCCAGCACGGCGGCAAAACCATTGCCACCGTTCACGCTGAAGCGCTGACCGGCCTGGCTCCAGACGTTCTGGCATCACTGCTGAACGACGGAGAACCCGGCGGCCTTGCGTTGATACTGGCAGCCGCAGTTCGGAACAATCAGGGGATTACCCTCTATCCTGAAGAAGATCAGCCGTAACTGGCTTTTTTACCAACCCACAGCCCTCTCGCCCTGGCGCAGAGGGCTTTTGATTTCCCTCACAGAAGGTAAAACCAATGAACCTCTATTTCAAAGTACGCCGCCGGGACGATGAGCGCCCCTGGGAAGACATCCTGCCGGAGCAGATCGGTAACGACACCACTCTGGCACAGGGCGCTGCCCGGGCGCAGCAGATCATGCAGGATGACCCTGCGGCAGTTGAAGTGCGCATCAACCTGGAAGGCAGCCTGCAGGGCTGTTACTTCCAGCGCAGTTCCGGCGGGATTGACCTGACTGACGAAGACCAGATCACGGCCGCCCTGGGCGAACGGGAACTCTACCGGCTGGGTGAGTGCGACTTTGCCCAGGCCCTGATTCATAATCAGGACCGGCTGCCCCGCTGGATGACCGGCAAGAACCTGATCGAATTGTTTGAGCGTGTCAAAGATGACCTGACGTTTGATTGGGAAGAGACCATCAGCGAGGCCGTCTGCGCTGTCCTGGAGTATGGCTGTGTCCACGAGATCAGCCAGCAGCTCCTCAAGCGTTACAGCGCCATGGGCTACCTGGTGGCCCAGCCCCAGGCGGTTCAAATTGCCCGCCAGCTCGTCTGGGCCGGGAAGTTTGAGCAGGATGACCTGTCTGGCGTGACGGATGTGGCCCTGGAAGGGCTGCTGCAGAACCCCGCCATGCCCCCGGCTGAAGTGGATGAACTGCTGGGCATCCTGGAGGCAGAATCATGCCCCGCCTGATCAACATCTCCCAGATGATTGACCTGGTGGACAACCCCGATGAGATCATCTTTCACGTCGTTATCACCCAAAAGCAGCTGCTCCAAACCCTGGGGCAGATCCTGGAACGGGACACCAGCCTGCCGCACCGCCTGTCGGCGGACGATCTGGCTGGCCTGGTGCAGAAAGCCCTGAACTGGCTGGAGTATGACGACCAGGCCCAGGAGGACCTCCGCGACGCCGTGGAAGAATGGCGCGCTGAAAAAGAAAGCGGCCTGGAGCAGGCCCTGATGGACCGCCACGCGACGCTTTCCGTCAGCACAGCCTGGAAAGCCGCGGCCGCCCTTTTCAAGACCGGATACCTATCCCTGGACAGCGCCCCGCCCGCACTGGCTGCGGCGCTGCTGGCAAACCCCAACCTGACCCCGGCAGAAATCGCCGCCCTGATATCAGATACCAGCGCCTGCCCACCGATCCCGGCGGCAGCCGCGTCTGAAATGGCGCCGTATGAGCCGTCGCCCTATGATGGCACATACGCCGAAGACTGATTTCGCTTCTCACAGACAAACAGGAGCAGGCTACCCGCTTGCTCCTCAATTTGCGGGCATAAATCCCTTTGTGCCTGGAAGTTGGGGAGCAAACACCCCCAGATATCTCACAGAGGAGGGTAAGTCGTTATGCCGACCCCGACCACTATTGACCCGGGCGAAAAGAATTTTCGACCTGAGTCACTCAAAGATTTCATCGGGCAGGGCGCCGCCAAGGCAACCCTCGCCGTCATGATCGAGTCTGCTCAAATTCGCAGCACACCGGTTGATCATATCAACCTCACCGGCGGCCCTGGCCTGGGAAAAACCACCATCGCCGCCATCATCGCTGCCGAGATGGGCAGCAGCCTGCGTGAACTGTCCGCACCGTCCATTGAACGACTGGGCGATCTGGTATCGGTCTTGATTGCACTCCAGGATCGGGATGTCCTCTTCCTGGATGAGATCCACCGCCTGCGCCATGAAGTAGCCGAAACCCTTTACTCAGCGATGGAGGATTTCAAGATCTCCATCCCGGTCAAGGGCGGCACCTCCGAAGGCGCTGCGCCGATCACCATGACCCTCAAGCGGTTCACCCTGGTGGGCGCCACAACTGATTACGGCCTGATGCCGGAGCCCCTGCGGGCGCGGTTTGGGCACGTCTTCACCCTGGACCTGTACACAGTTATGGAACTGGAGCAGATCGTCCATCGGGCAGCCGACCTGTCCGAGGTGGTGATCACCCTGGATGCCGCCCGGATGCTGGCGGAACGCTCACGCGGGACGCCTCGCACAGCCCTGCGCCTGTTCCGGCGCTGCCGGGACGTGGCTACCGTGGCAGGAGATCCGTACTTCATCGATGGAGGGCTGGCAGCCCGCACCATGCAGGATTACCTCGACCTGGATCACCTCGGCCTGGGGAAGGATGACCGCCTCTACCTGCGGACGCTGGCAGGAGCCTATAACGGCGGCCCGGTAGGGCCCAAGGCCCTGGCCGCATCCACCGGCTTTGATGAAGCCCGGGTAGTGGAAGACATCGAACCCTGGCTGCTGCGCTCCGGTTTGCTGGCGCGCACCCGTTTGGGGCGCAAGCTCACCCGGGCAGGCTGGGAGCATGTGCGGCTGTTTACCGATCTTCCGGCTTTACCAGTTGAGGCTGAGCGGCCCGAAATCGAGGCGCTTGACGAACCCGAAACGATTGGCTGACCGCTGATCCGCACTGCCTGACTCGTTTCAATAAATACTCACAGAAGGAGGCATTCCATGCCTTTCACTCACTTTATCTGCGAAACCACCGGCGAGCGGGTGGACCCGCAGGACTGCCTGGCCTGCGCCCTTGGCGGCGCCCTGCCGGGCTGCCAGATGACCCCGGCCATCCTGGCCGGAATCCTGCGCCACCAACGCCCGGCGGATTTTGCCATGACACAGGCCCAGGCTGCACTGGATGGGAAACCCGTCACGCTGGACAAAGCGCTGACGGTGACCGAGCTCCTCGGCTGCCCGCGCAAGACCCGCTTGATGAAAACCGTGGACTGGGCCGACCGGCCTGCCCGGCTGTACTGGGCTTACCGCGGCACCCTCTTCCATGACGAAGCCGAGAAGTACGCGGCCGCCGAACCGCTGGCCTTCGCTGAAGGCCGCCTGCACTGGGTATTCAAATTCCAGGGGCAGGTGGTTTCTTTGAGCGGCCAGCCCGACCTGATGATCTATCGGGCTGGAGCCTGGCATCTTTTGGATTATAAAACGATCCGGGAGGTGCCCCGGCGCACCTGGCGGCATACCTGTCGGGCCACGGGGCAGGTCATCTACGACTCGCTGTTTCGCGCCAACGGCAAGGGGGTGAACTGCCCCCACTGCGGCGTGAAGCACACCAGTGACCTGGTGGAGATCAGCGAGATGCCCCCGCAGCCGCGCGGCAGCCATATCGAACAGCTGCAGCTCTACACCCTGCTGATCGAGAAAAACGGCCCGCAGCTTCTGACTGCGCTGAATGATGTGCTGGCCTCGATTGGCGGCGCTCCCCTTCAACAGCCTCCAGCGGTGAACACGGCTGAACTCCATTACCTGGACATGTCCGGTGGACTGCGCATCCCGGTAGAGGTCTGGCCGCTTGAACAGCGGATGACGCTGCTCAAGGATCGGCTGGCGCTTCATCTCCTGGAGGATCCGGAGCCCATTTGTGATCCGCAGGATGCCTGGCAGTGTGACTACTGCCCGGTGCGTGCAGCCTGCGAGCTGCAGCAGGGCGGCCCGGTGGGCCGCGCGGCTTTGATGGCTCCCCAACCCGAAGCGGAGGCGGCATGAAAACCATCTTCGTTTTTGACGTTGAAACCATTACAGACGAGGGCGACTACCGGCTCGTGTCTGGGCGCAATTTTGCGCCTTCAGACGTGCAGGTCGTGGTCTACCCGGATATCGTGGGGGCTGACCTGCTGCAAGCTGGCGCCGCTTTAGTGGTGGCCGGATGCATTTCGAACACGTCCCCTTACACCGTTGCGGCCGAAGCCCTGGCCCGCTATCTTGGCCCGGCCAGCTCAGATCTGGCTGCTGTATCCCCCAACCCCCGGCGGCGCGTTCTGCTGGTGGCCGCCAATCTCTTCACCTCAAACCCTTTTTAATCCCACAGATATTCCCAGGAGGAATAGGAAATGAAACACAATCACAGCTTCAAAAACTTCTGCGCTCTGACCGTCACAATCGGCAAGGTGGCCGTGAAAGACGGGAAAAACGGGCGCTATGCCCATGCCGCCGCAACGGCCAGCCTTGGCAGTGAAATCGTGCCGCTCAAGGTCATCGCCTATGATGAAAACATCATCCCGGCGCTGGTCGAAGGCGCCACCCTGACTGTCGTTGGGCGCCTCGGTTACGAGGAGTGGGAAGGTCAAAAGGGCAAGTTTGCCCGCCTGACCCTGACGGCTGAAAAGCTGGAGCCCCTGGCCGAAGACAGCCGCCCGCGCAATGTGGTGAAGATCACGTTGAAGGGCATCGCCGATCCGTTCTGCTCGTACAGCAGCGCTGGCCGCTTCTGGGGCCGCATTCGCGCCATGCTCAGCATGGGCAAGACTGCGGATGGCAGCGGGTGGAAGCCCGCGCTGTTCCTGGATGTGAAAGCGTTCGCCAAGAGCAGCCCGGCTGAAGGCGAAGACCCGGACGCCCTGCCGACCGAGCTGGGCAACCTGACCCGGGGAAGCTACTTCACGGTGGTGGGCCAGCTGGCTGCCGAAACCTACAATGAGGTCATGCGCTACTCGATCATCGCCCGCAAGTTTGAGGCGGTGGTCTTCGATAGTGCGCCCGAATCCGTTGAAGCCGAAGCCGCGCTGGAAGAAGTTTTCTAACCTTTGCACAGCGGGCCACCCGCCCGGATAAACCAGGCAGGGAGAGGGTTCGCCCTCTCCCTGTTTGCTATACCGGTGCGCTGGCCAGCGTTCTTTCTCAATTTCAAAATAGTATCATAAACTCACAAGGAGGCAGAATGCCTGCACCTACGTTTCTCAATGTCCTGCGGTCCATCCCGGTTGCCATTCCTGGCGTCGAATTTACAGTCGACTCAGGCCGCCTGAACCGCAGTCAGGATATCCTCAAGCAGCACGGCGCAGACCTGCGTAATGCTGTTGCCAAAGCTGAAGCTCCGGATGCCGTGTCCTGGTCGGTCACCGTACCGGGCAGCGCCCGCGGCGGCTACCTGACGGCCATCCATGTTGTGGGCGGGAAACTGCAAGTTTCCTGCGCCTGCGTGGACTGGAAAACAGGCGGGCAAAGCACCCGCCCCCAGATGCCCTGCAAGCATATCCTGGCCCTGGCCGAGCTGGTGACCATCCCCGATGGACTGACCATCAACGGCATTGAAATCCCTGCCGTTGACGCCGTCAGCGTCGCGCCTGCGGTGGACTGGCGGGACAGCATCTCCCAGGCGATTCAAACCGCCGTGGAGAACATTGCGGTCCGTATCCAGGCCATTCTGGCTGCGGGCGGGGTTCCGCTGGTGATTGGCCCTACGGGCTGCGGCAAAACCTCGGCGGTTCGGCTGGTGGCCCAGGCCATGACCAACTGCCTGCTGGTGGAACACGCCGGAGCAGACTCGTGGACGGATTCCGATGTGGTCGGGTTCGTTCATGCCAACGGCGAGCGGTTTCCCGGGCCGGTGGCCAGGGCCTGCGCGGCTTTGGCCGAAGGCTTCGACCAGGCGCTGTTGTTCCTGGATGAATTCACCCGCTACAACCGGCGGGTGCAGGATGGGCTGATGAGCTTTATCCTGCCCACCCCGGCCCCGGCCGCCAAAACCATGGGCTATGCCGTGGATGAATCGATTCACCGGGCCAGCGCGCCGTTCTGGGGCGAGGCCTGGGCGCCGGTCAGCACATTGAAGCTGGTTCTGGCCTGCAATCCCTGGGGCACAGAACTTGACCCGGCGCTGGTGCGCCGGACGGACCCGCTGCCTATCGAGTTTGATGAGGCGGTGGCGCAAAAGCTGGGCGACCGGCTCTGCCAGGCAGTGACCGCTTCATGGCGGGCCTGCGCCGATGGCAGCCTGCCGCTGCCCATCGAATATCAGGCGCTGGCGCATTCCAGCGGGCCGGATGATCTGCAGGTGGTGGCTGGATATATCCGGCGCCTGCAGGTGTTGGATCCGGGCGCGGCGGATGGGTATCTGGCGGTTCTGTCCGGGATGAAGATCCGCCCGCAGGACCTGGGAATTTCCAGGTAGGGCGGCATCCATGATCAAAACGCAGTCCCTCCAAACCGACCTGACCCGCTGGGCTTCCATCGTGCTGGGGATCATGTCTCCCGGAGCCGGTCGGATGTTTCATCCGGTCGTGCAGTTCACCGATGAGAAAAATACCGCCTGCACACAGGTGCAGTCTGCCTGGATCAAGCTGCCCGAGGTGTTCTTTGGCGCCAACCTGCGCCAGAGTCCGGATATCAGCCTCGGCCTGCTGGCTCACGAACTGGGCCACTGGCTGCAGCCTGACCGCGAGATTGATGCGGCCTGGGAGCAGTCTGGTCTTGATCCCCGCGTGGTGAACCTGATCCTGGATATTCAGGATGAAGCCATGATTGCCTCGATCTTCCCTCCGTTTACCGGGCCGCTGACAGCGGTTCGGGAGCTGGTCAATGTGGATCGAGAGGCTGTCTGGCGAGAGGCCCTGATGCAAACCACAGACTTTCTGGAAGCCTTTTTCAACTGGGCGTTTCTCTGCCGCTTCGGCGGCGGTGAGGCGCCGTTCAGTTTGACCCCGGCCAGCGTTCCCAGGCTTGACCGCGCCAGCCTTGAGCAAATCAAGACAGCGCTGGACTGCCTGAATGAGCTGCTGTATCTCAGTGCGCAGGAGCTGCCCGGATTTATCCGGGAGTTTGCTGCAAAGTTCCCTGAACTCTGTCTGGATCGTGATGCAGACCAGCCCGACGACGGTGAAGCGGGGATGCCCGGCGGCAGTGGAACAGGTGAACCAACATCTGCCGCTGATACCGCTGGCAGCCCTGCCGGGCAGGATGCTCAGTCGGACAGGGGTGGGGAACCCGGTCCATCTGCTTCATCATCCGATGGGGCAGGCGCGGCTGGCTGCGGCGCCGGGACAGACCCTGGAGCCTTCCAGGACGAGATCTCGGCGGCAGTCCAGCGCGGCGGCAGCCGCCTGGAAGACCTGAAGCATTCGCTGCAGGCTGCCGGGGTTGCCGAGTTTCGGCCCAGCCCAACCTGTTGGGAGCCGGACGTTCCCTGCCAGATGGTTGGCAGCCTGCGGCAGGGCAGTGACGCGGCAATCAGCCGCACCGCCAGCCGACTGGCTGTCCACTTCAAAACCCCCAAAGGAGCCATGACCATCCAGGCGCCGGACCGGCTCAACCTGTATGCGGCGATCCGGCAGGATCCCTGCCCGTTTCGCATGGATATCCCGGGCCGGTTCAGCAGCCGCCCGCTGCCCAAAGTCGTGCTGGCGCTGGATCACAGCGGCAGCATGGTAGATGGCAACAAGTGGCGCACAGTGCTCTCTTCGGCCGCGGCAATTGCCCAGGCTGTCGCCACTGCAGGTGGGGATGTGCGGGTGCTGGCCTTTGACAGCCAGACCTGGCATCTGCCGGACTATGATCCGGGCCTGCTGCGAGCCCAACGCCTGCGCAAGACTGCTGCGCCGGGCGGCCGGGACAGCGAACTGAATATGAACGTCCCGGACGGCGGAACCAGCTTCGCCTGGCTGCCGGATGTCTGGGTACAGTTTCCCGATCACCTGATCATCCTGCTGACCGATGGCGAAGGATACCCCCCGCCGTTTGTGCCGCAGATGGGCCGCCAGCGCACCAGCGCCATCGTGATCCCGCCGGGCCAGCCGCAGTCTGCGGCAGTTGTGGCCGGACGGGTGGTCGTGGTTGAGGACCTGAACGCGCTCCCCGGCGCCTTCCTCACGCTGATCCCGCGCCAGTGGGTGGCTTAGCACAGATATGATAATAGGGCTGCCATAAGCAGCCCTATCATCAATCATATCTGCCAAAGTCTTAAGGCCGTTCTGACTTTAAGAACAACATGCCTTCCGGGGTGCAGACTCTTCTTGCTGAACAAAGAAGAAGTTATAAGAGGATGGCGAAGAGACAAAAGTTATTGGTGAGGATTCGTGGACGATAATTTGATCGTCATTGTTTATCGAACATCCAAGTCCAATCTGTAGGTGACTATCTGTGATGATGTAACATTTAGCAGCACCAAGTCTGAGATAACTACAGGCGCGATGATATCGCGATCAGAACGAACGTTTTCTGGGGAGCTCGAGGCTGTTAATCTGTTTTGCAGAACGCCCGTATTGATATCAATTTGATAGTAATCTCCGTTCTTTTGTTGCCGAACAATCAAGCTGTTCTTTATAAAAGCCGGCGAACTGCTGGTCCCTACATCAAAAAAGGCCCAGTCCACCTCTCCACTATTGGCCCACATGGATATTACCCCATCCCCACAGGCATATAGCTTGTCGCCCATAAGCACCAGATAGTCAACGCTGTCAGCAACCCGATGCTTTTGCCACACAATGGCATCCTTAACCGGGTCGTATAATAGTATGCTCCCTCTGGAAGCCAGGTAGATTCCAGATGAATCAGTTTGCATGGCAGAAATATACCCCGGAAAACTTTTGCTTGATAGTTGTTCACCAGATTGGGGATCGAATCCAACAAGTTGATTATCGCCCCCTAAATATAGGGTGTCATCATAAAATGATAGGAATAAACTGGAACGGTCAAAAACAGTTTGCTTCCAAACTACATTCCCCGAAAAAGCATCAATGGCCACTAACGATGAGCTGTATCGTGCCGCGTAAATGAAATTTGATCGAGTTGCAATGGCTTCAACGATCGCTGATCCGCCTGTCGAATAGTATGGTTGAGCAGATTGCCATAACAACGTTCCTTTGTCTATACTGATAGCCACAATGGCACCCTTGTTATCTGGCGCCAGGATCATGTCCTCAAAAATAATGGGGTCGCAGTTTAATGGTTCACCCACCAGGGGGAAACGCCACAGAATCGCCATATCTTCAAGGCGAATTGAATATACGCCTTTAACGGTTTGAACGAACACAGCGCCATTTTGTGAAATTGGGCTCGAGATAATCCGTTCACCGAAATCAATTACTGGAAGGTCTTTATACCAACGATTCTGAAATGTTAGCGAATTCCAGGCAAAAATTGCTAGAATTATGCATACAACAAACGCTCCAATTGTTTTTGCTAGATTTCTCTTCATAATTTATTATCCTATTATGGCATAAACAATGATAATAAAGCTCTTACCCAGTACTTGTCTGAAATAAGAATGGGTTTTGAGTCCGTGACATAAACATGAATTTCACCCGGCAAGGGCACAGATGCACCTACTACTGAACCAATGCCTTGTATATCTCCAGTAATCTCACCCGTATCAGGATTGTTTGATGTAAAGTATTCGATTCCAAGGATTTCAACTGATCCCCCATATAATGTAAATGGTCCTTTATATGCTATTGAGCCATCTTCCTCCAGTTTGCTTCCCCATAGTAATCCATAGGATTTAGATATGCTAATTTGAGGTACCATACCAACACCTTCGTTTGCTATGCGATGAGGTGTATCTGAATAATTAGGGCCGACGTCATCCAGATAGAATCTACTATATGCCGGTAATGTAGAGTTTGTAATTGGCGAAGACGTCCATGGTGACCAAAATAACCCAACATCTTCGAAAGTTTGAACATAATCTAAGCTACCTGTCCATAATATATCACCCCACCCTATTGTAAATGTATATGACCTGTAACTACCTAATCCTATCTTTCCAAGATCTATAACATACTTATCATCGTTTGGAGGGATCACTGGATAATCCCAGTGATATTGACATGCCCAATCATCTTTATCACATGCCACCATATGTCCGCTCGGATCGATATACTTGATCGGGTTGTTGTTCATCCCCGCATAGCGATCCCATGCCTGAACACCCTGGCTAGACAGCGGCACGATTGTATCTGCCTGCGCGAATCGGCTTAGCGAAGGGTCGTACCAGCGAGCGTTGTAGTACATCAACCCAAAGTCGGCCACGTTCGAATACTGACCGGTGTAGGTGTATTTGGTTGGTAAGGTCCCAGAGGTCCAGCGCGTTTCGCCCCAGGGTTTGTACAGCACCTCAGACTGATAAACGCCCGTGCTGCTGGTAATGACGCTGGTGCTGCCCAGGTGGTCGCTCAGGATGTATTGGTGGGGATCGCCTGTCCCGGTGCGCATGGCGATCCTGGCTGCCCCGGCATAATAATACCGGATCATCGTGGTAGTGCTGCCAGTCCATTCAAGAATACTGCCGATAAAAGCAGTTGTGGTGCCATTCACCGTGCTTCGGACGCGTTCGCCATCTCCATTATACACAAAGGTCGCCGTGGTCGCGCCGCTCACCTGCACCAGACGATTCTCGGCATCATAACTCATGATGGTGGCGGCATTGTTGACCAGACGATGGGTCAGATTGCCGTTGGCATCGTAGTGCCCGGCAAACGCCCGGGATCCAACCACGAAGCGTAAAGCTCCCGGTTCCGAAAAATATCCATTCGCCTTATTGGTATTCTGCCAATCAAAAGCTGCAGCGCCAGAACCATTATCCTGCATGGTAGCACTGCCTTCTGCTTGCACAGAATGAGATCCTACCGAAACATAATCAATATCAAGGCCGCTGGTAAGTGTGCAGTTTGTGCATACCACATCAATACGTTCATTATCAGAAATTGACTGGGTCGTTGTGAAATTGTAATAACTGCTGGTACCTACAGTCCAACTGGCCACGGGCTGCTCATCTATGTAAAGCTGCATAACTGGGCCTACTGGTTCTATGCCACCACCCGCCATTAACCCTAAATTGCTAACTTTTCTGGCTCGAATGATGATGGTCTTTGAAGTTACCGCGCCATCATCGATCTGGGTCACAGCATGAGCGTGATCGGCATCTCCATAGGTATATTCTGCTCCCGCTTTATTCTGAAGGTTACCTGTTGTATTATCATACCCGTAACTTTCCTGGTATGCGCCGTTGCCCCCAGGGCCGGGATGCTGGCAGACGCTTGGATCCATTGGGACGGTGCTTGAGCCAGTAAAGCTTGAAACCAGGCGGTCCATCGAATCGTAGCTAAAACACTGTGCCTGGCTGCTGTTGCGGAAATTCTCGATCGAGATGATGTTACCAATGTCATCGTAATCATAATCCAGGTCCTGGAGATTGTTGTAATCGTTCGCATTGGTACCAGTTTTGAGCGTATCCAGGCGGCCGCTCCCAATGCTGGTCCAGCCCACATAAGTGTAGTTCTGACGGAAGCTGCTTGAACTCAACGTCCGTGTAGTAATTCGTCCAGCGTAATCATATTTAGTATCGCTGACATAGGGATTGGTTCCAATGACTGTATCCAATGCCATTTGCGGCAGGTAGGTGTAGGTCACGGTCTCGCCCAAACCGTTAGCGTTATCAGAGGGATATTGGATGGTTGCAACCTGATCGGCGCTGTTGTAAGTCCATTGGGTTGTAAAATCGCCCAGATACATTGCCGAGTCTTCTATTGAGCGAGTCTCAAGGATGACCCGTCCGCGCACATCATAGGTCCAGCTGGTGGCGCCGCTGCCATCCGTCATGCCGGTGCGCTGGCCAATGCCATAGGTGCCAGCGTCATAGGTGTACGATACCGCTGAGGTGGTCGGGCAGCCCGTGCCATAGGTCTTATCGGTGACCCGATTTAATACATCGTAGGCCAGCGTTGTGGTGCAGCTGCGCGCATCCGTCTGGCTGGTCAGGTTACCCAGGGCGTCGTAGGTGTAGGACCAGTCGCCCATGTCGGGGTCGTCCAGGGTCAACCTTGGACGGTCACAGGTGAAAAGGC
>Ga0116185_1001056_pt1 | contig 28948 bp, 25 predicted proteins | sample AD_JPNNA7_MetaG_FD_89754 | JGI IMG/M metagenome (GOLD analysis project Ga0116185, IMG submission 89754) | Active sludge microbial communities of municipal wastewater-treating anaerobic digesters from Japan - AD_JPNNA7_MetaG | ecosystem: Engineered > Bioreactor > Anaerobic > Digestate | place...
CCGCCATCACGCAGAACCGCCCCCCGCCAATCTGCGCGCTGCCCACGTGATAGACACTGTCTTCCTTACGGAGTTCACGCCCCGCAAGCTTAAAAGGCTTGAGAATCCGCACGACGCTCTCGACGCCGGGAAGCGACTCGAGGGATTGCAGGCGATCCTTGCCCCGCTCGTCGCCGACCGCCCCGATGACGGTGCGCTCGACGCCTTCGATAAGATGCGCTTGATAACCGAACTCCTGAATTCTCTCGACGACGCGGTCGATATCCTCCTTTTTCCGGGAGGCCATTACGATAATCACGGTTTATGTCCCTCGTCACAAAGTCTGTTTGAAGCCGAAAGGCATGTCATACGCAAGAAGCGGATTATACCCTTCGCCCGTGAACCAACGCAAAAGCTAAATTGCACGATCCGGGTATCGGGACGGTACCGCACGACGTCCGTCCGGCAGATCCGAACGACGGCAAGAAGAAACCCCCTCCCCCCGCCCTCTCCCCCGGGAGGGGAGGAATCCTGCGCAGCAACCCCAATCGGCCGGATAAGAAAGCCCTCGCTGGAGGGATCTTCTTGTCTCCATAAAGACAGGAATGAGCTCACACGGAGACACGGAGAACACAAAGATTGAATCCTGCGTAACAGAATGAGACAGGAAGCATCATTGTGGCGTGCGCGGTGGCGCTTCATCGCGAGATGGGTCCCGGGCCGTTGGAAACAGTGTACGAAGCGGCGCTTGCAGGCGATCTGGAGGCCGGGGTCGGCGCGTGGCACGGCAAGTTCCCATCCCAATCGAGCTTCGCAGGCTCCAATTCGACGAAGGGTTTCGTGCAGACCTCATCGTGGAAGATACCTGTTCTTGTGGAACTCAAATCCGTGGAAAATGTCACGAAGGCGCACCACAGGCAGGTGTTGACCTATCTGCGGTTGACGGGTATCAGGCACGGCTATGTACTCAACTTCGGCGAGGCTTCAATGAGGGACGGCATTCCCCGCATCATAAACGGAGACATTGAGCAGATTTCGCTTCGGCGCGGGCGCCATTTCCTCCGTGTCCGTTGTGTCTCTGTGTGAGTTTCCCCAATCGTCGTGTTATCCGGCGGTTTGGGCAGCAACTGGCATCTTGTGAGCCCGCCTGGCCCGGCCCCCGATTGCCGGTGGTTACCGTTCCTGGTACTGCTTGCGGTAATACTCCAGAAACTCGCCGGTCTTGATCTTTCGCCACCACCACTCGTTGTCGCGGTACCACTTGACGGTGAGGGCCATGCCCTCGTCCCAATCCATCCGTGGCGCCCATCCCAGGGCTCTAAGTTTGGCCGCGTCGATCGAATACCGCCTGTCGTGGCCCGGCCTGTCCTTCACAAGCTGGATGAGTTCCCGGCTCTTGCCGGTCAGTTCCAGGACCTTGTGCGTGAGCACGATGTTTCGCCGCTCGTTGCCGCCCGCGATATTGTAGATCTCTCCGGGCCGGCCGCGGTGGAGCGCCGTCTCGATCCCCCGGCAGTGGTCTTCGACGTAAAGCCAGTCTCGCACGTTGTTTTCACCGCCGCTGTACAGCGGCAGAGGTTGGTTATCCAGCGCGTTGGTCACAAAGAGAGGGAGGACCTTTTCCGGGTACTGATACGGGCCGTAGGTATTCGAGCCCCGCGTGATGATGATCGGGGTGCCGAACGTGTTGAAGTGGGCCAGGGCGATCAGTTCGCCGCCCGCCTTGCTCGCCGAATAGGGGTTTCCCGGCCGGGGCGGCGATTGTTCCGTGAACGACCCTTCGTCAATGCTGCCGTACACTTCGTCCGTGGAGACGAGGAGCACCCGCGGCGTATCGAGTTCTCGGGCTGCCTCGCAGATGTTGTGCACGCCGGCCACGTTTGTAGCGATGAAGTCGTCCGCGCCCATGATGCTGCGATCCACGTGGCTGCCCGCCGCGAAGTTTACGACGGCGCCGCACCCTTTCATGGCCGCCCTGATAGCCTCCTTGTCGCAGATGTCGCCTTTGATGAACGTGTGCCTGCGTTCGTCGATGCCTTTGAGATTGTCGAGGTTGCCCGCATAGGTCAGCTTGTCGAAGGTGACGATGTGCACATCGGGATAGGCAGCCAGCATGCATCGTACGAAATTCGACCCGATGAATCCTGCGCCGCCGGTCACGACGATTCGCTTCATATCCGTTGTTTCCTTCGCTCCATGTAGTGTGCCAGGGCCTGCTGCCATGGACGCATGACGTATCCGCAGGCCTTGGTAAGCCGTTGCGTCGAGAGGGCGGAAAAGGCAGGCCGGGGCGCTTGGGAAGGGAACTCCTCCATCGTACAGGGCATCACGGGTGTCGTCACGCCTGCCAGGCTGAATATCTTGCGGGCGAATTCGTAGCGCGAACAACATCCCCGGTTGACCCCGTGATAGGTCCCGTATGCGGTGGTCCTGCACAAGGCCCGCGTCGCTTCGGCAAGATCGAAGGTGTGGGTGGGACAGCCTACCTCATCCTGCACGACGGTCACCTCCGGTTGCGTCTCGGCGGCCCGCAGGATTTTCTCCACGAAGTTGTTTCCTCCGGGCCCGTACAGCCAGGCGGTCCGCACGATGAAATGATTCGGATTGGCGGCGCGGGTGGCTTCCTCGCCGGCTGCTTTCGATTCTGCGTAGACGCCACGCGGCATGATGGGGTCTTCAGGCTCGACCTCTCTGTCGTGCGCGCCAAAAAACACGTAGTCCGTGCTGAAATATACGACCGGCGCTCCGGCCTGTTTCGCGGAGGCGGCCACATGGCGGGCCCCTGTTTCGTTCACGTCAAATGCGCCCCGCCGATCGTTCTGCGCCCCTTCAACGTCCGTATAGGCGGCGGCATTGATGACAAGGCCGGGCCCGCAGTGAGAAACGATGGCCTCGACGCCCTTCGCGTCCGTAATGTCGAGTTCCGGCAGGTCCGCGGCAACGACCTCGCAGTCCTCTTGAAACATACGGCACAACTCGGACCCGAGCTGACCCTTTGCTCCGATGATCAAGACCTTCATCCCTGAGTACTCTTTTCTGTTGAACTCCGGCTGGCCTCGAAGGGTTCACCTGATTTTATCAGACCGCGGCAAACAAGTCTTCCCCATCGCCTCCGGAGCTAAAGATTCACGCTTCTTCTGCCGATAGTCCAAGTGACGATAGTTGAAGCCGTAAGCATCTGGGCAGAGTCCCAAGATTTGTGCTGCCTGCTGTGCCGGGGTGTTGTCCCGCACCCCGCGCAACGAATGCTTACCCTCCTTGAGTGCGCCGCAATGTCCCAGTTGTGGCGCATTTCTTTACTGGCCCGAGGCCGGCCCCTCTCCTTGATGATGACACATGCCCCGCAAGCCCGGTTTGGCCCGCCCGTGTTCCGTCGCAGACCGGCCGCAGGCGCTCGTTGCTGCATGACTCGAGTGTCGTGTGGTGAGAGGGTTCAGAGGCGCTAAAGTCTTGCGGGAAACGCGCCGATAAATGGAGCGTACCGGCCAAGACACGGAGGTCAAGGCCTTCCAAGACACGGACGTCGCCCCTATAAAGGCCTTAGAGCTTTTCGTGAGTTTGGAATGGTCGGGGCGAAATCATCTCACCGCCCGGAAAAGCTGCATACAAGGTCTTGCTCTCGCAAATGCGCTACGGTTTCCCCGCGGCGCATTTGCCTTTTGAGGGCCACTGGCTCATTCGTAGAGCACTTCCAACAGAAATAGTCCTTGCGGCGGGGCGGTATGACCGTGATACGGCCCGGGCTGCCCGAGTACATGCTCAAGACGGGACGCCGGCGCATGTCCCCGGGCGATTTCGACCAGGGTTCCTGTGATATTTCGCGCCATTTTGTACAGGAACCCGTCGCCATGGAACGTGATGCGCCATGCGCCGGGGCAGGTCTCGGGCCCGACGACGAGGCCCTGCTCCAGTTTTACGGAGAAGAGAGTCCGGGTGGTGTCCTGTACGGAGCTCCCGCCTCCCTGGAAGCCCGCGAAGTCGTGCGTTCCGGCAACCCGTCCTGCCAGCGCGCTCAGCAGTCCGAAATCGAGGTTCCAGGGAACGGTCCACGCATACCGGCGAAGGAGCGGGTCGGGATAGCGCGCCATGTGCAGCACGTAGGCATAGCGTTTCGAATGGGCGCTCTTGCGGGCATGGAAACCGTGTGAGGCTTGCTCGAGCGTCTCGATGCGTATGTCGGGTCCAAGCATCTTGCACAGGGAACGCCGCAGCCTAGCCAGGTCGGCATCCTCCGGCCATTCCCACGAGCACACCTGGCCCAAGGCGTGCACCCCGGCGTCCGTGCGCGAAGCTCCGTGCACGCTTACGGGCCGGTTGGCAATCTTCGAGAGAGCGGCCTCGATGCTGCCCTGCACCGTGCGTTCGCCGGGTTGCACCTGCCACCCCGCGAACGCCGTTCCCTCGTAACGGACTATGGCCTTCAGCGTCTGGTGTGCCTGGCCCGGCTCCGGGACATTCTCTTCGTCTTTTTCCATGGCACCGGATTATAACCGGCCGCGTGGGTCTTGTCAGTGGTTGTCAACACGGGGCGCATGCGGGACGTTTCGAACAGGACGGATTTGCGCGTCTGGTTTGACACCGTTCGCGCGTCTCCGTTAGGCTGTTGAAGGGCGAGGGGCCCCGTGTAGACGTTCGGCGCCCCCCTGCCGTATTCGACAAGGAATGCTGGAGAAGAGGTAATGAAGCGTCTTGTTTGCGTCTCCGTGATTGCTCTGATGGTTGCTGTGGGCACTGGATGCAATGCCCAAGGCCGGCAGCCCCGGCTTACCATGGCGACGATTACCCCCGCCCGTCTCCGGCCCGGTGATACTGCCGTGCTCACGGTCAAGGTGGAGCGGGACCGGTTCCATATCGTCGACAAGGTCAGCGGCGTGGTGCGTGAAGACCGTCACACGACGTTTAACCTCAAGGACGACGGCAATCCTCCGGATGCGGAAGCGGGCGACGGGATATGGTCGATGCTGGTGACCGTGCCGTTCACGGCGCCGCCCGGCGGTTTCACGCTGGAACTCTCTGGCTACGATGCGCAGGGCAGCGTGATCCCGGTGCGGGGGCCTCAGGGCGGCGAAATGCCCATGTCTACCTCCCTCGTGTTCAGTATCGAGCATCCCGTTGCGGAAGACGCCGAACAAGGCACGCCCGAAAACCAATCCGCCGGGAGCAAATGATCTTCAATGGCCTGGGTGATGATGCTTGCCGCCGTCATGGCGTCGCCAGACGTGTTCTTTGTCACGGTGGACACCTTGCGCGCCGATCATCTCGGCATGTACGGATACGAACGCCCTACGTCGCCCAACCTGGATGCCCTTGCCGCGAAATCCCTGCGTTTCGACAACTGCGTGTGCGAGGTGCCGCTCACCTCGCCATCGTTCGGCTCGATGCTTGCGTCGCGCTATCCGCGCAGTACTGCCACGACGCGAAACGGCCTGCCCATGCCGGCGTGGGCGCCTTTGGCAACCGAGCGGTTTTACGCGGCGGGGTACCAGACGATATGCATCCAGAGCAACTGGACGTTGAAAGCCGATCTGTGCGGGCTTGACCGCGGGTTCGAACGTTACGATGCCGATTTCCGCACGAGGCGCTGGGGTGTGCTGAAATCGGAGCGGTATGCCGACGAAGTTTCCAGGAGGGCGGTGGAGGCCATCAAGACGCGCGACCCCGGCCGGCCGCTCTTCTGTTGGATCCACTACTCCGACCCTCACGCGCCCTACCGGTATCACGAGGGCTTCGACCCGTGGGGCATCCCGCTCCGAAAGCTTGGCGACATCGAGCAAACCCGCGCCCGGTATGACTCCGAGCTTGCGTATGCCGACCACCACATCCAAGAGGTTTTGAGCATCCTCCCCAAGGAGAACGCCTTTATTGTATTCGTGGCGGACCACGGTGAAAGCCTGCACGAGCATAACTATCTCGGACATGGCCGCCGCGTGTATCAACCCGGCGTGCGCATACCCCTCTTCATTCATGGCCCGGGAATCCAGCCGGGAGTGACGCACCGCCCCGCGCGCGCACTGGATATCGGCCCCACCCTGCTGGGGCTCGCCGGTCTGGAACCGTTCCCCGGCATGGAAGGCGTGGACCTCCTCAACGGGAATGTGCCCGACGGACGCGTGCGGGTCTTCGAGACATACGGGGGCGCCGTGCCCAATCTGCCCGGGGCGAAAGCCATCATGGGCGACCTGCCTTCGATGCGCCAGGCCGTCATCGATGGCGCCTGGAAACTCATCATCGACGGCCCTCGCGATGAATTGTTCCATCTCGAAGATGACCCGGGGGAGCTGCAGAACCTGTCCGGCGCACGCCCCGGCGACGTGGCGCGTCTGCGCAAGTTCATCGAGGAGTGGGACGCGAAGACGCCGCGTATAGCGCCGAAGAAAGCCGAACTCTCCGCGGAGGATATTGAGGCCCTGGAAGACCTGGGCTACGTCGAGTGACCAAACTAGTCGAGGAGATGGGGCAGCGGATTCACGGGGCGGGCGTTTTTCCGTATTTCAAAGTGAAGGTGGGGACCCGTAGACCGCCCTGACGTTCCCACTTTTCCAATGACGGTGTTCGAATCGACCGTCTCGCCTTCTTTCACGAGCCGCTCCGAGAGGTGTCCGTAGCGCGTCTCGGTGCCGTCTTCATGCCGGACAACCACGAGCCGCCCGTAATCGCCCCGCCAGCCGCTGTAGGTGACTCGCCCCTCTTGCAGGGCATAAACTTCCGTGCCCTTGGAGGCGGCAAGGTCGACGCCGCTGTGCTTCTGGGCTCGGGCTGTGAACGGGTCCTTGCGCAGGCCGAACCCCGAGGAGAGCCAAGCAGGGCCTCCCAGCAGTCCGTTGAACGATTTTTCGATTCCCTCGGCCGCCTCGGACGCGGTGTCCTCTTTCAGAATGCCAGCAAGGGCTTCCTTAGCCTGCATCGCGGCCTTCTTTGCTCTCCAAAGGGCCTCGGTCCGCGGATTCGAGACGAGGGAAGGGCCTCCCAGGCCTGAGAATTCAGATTCCCCGCCCGTTCTTGCCGCCCGTGATGGCGCAGTGGCTGCTGAGACTCCCTTGGCGGGGGTATCCAGGATAGATACGTCGACCTTCTGGCCCGCGACGATGAAATTGGCGTCCGCGATGCCGTTGTGGCGCGCAACCTGTTGAACCGCATCCGAAATCGCCGAGGCATCGGCGGGACGGGCCTGACCGCACAGATGCGCCTTGCAGATCGACCACAACGTTTCACCCGGCCGCACGGTATGCGCTACCGGGGAGGTTTTGCCGCTCGAAGACTGCGCTGCCGATTTCAATGCTCGCTGGAAGGCCCCGGGCGCGATGCGCCGGCGCGAGACCGTATAGTCTGGGGTCGCCTTGGCGAGCTGAATCGCTGTTGCGGTTACGTTCATCGTACTCCCCGGGATTGAACTGCCCCTGTCTCAGGGGAGCAAACGGCGTGCCTTCTGCGCTGCACCGTTGCAAATCTATGCATGACAAGCCTTTACAGGAAAGTGGCGGCGGGGACTGGCCCCTCGCCGCCGGAAGATATTGCCTCGCACCCGGCTAAATGTGCAGAGTAAGCGGCGGTGAAGCGCTTTGAGCCGGTCAGGAGCAGGCCGTACGCGGACGCGTGACACCTTGCGGCCGTCTTGCACGTCCCGCATAATCGCTACCTCAACGGAGGCTGTGACGATGAAGTTCTGGGCGGTGTTTGGGAGTATTTGCGCGCTCGCGTCAGCCGCGCTGGCTGTTGAAGTCCTGTTTACGGACGGGCCCCAGGAGTTTGGCGGCCGGAAGTACTACTGGCTGGCGGAGTGGAAGCTCGACGTGACCCTGCCGGAAGATGTGGCTGCTGAGGACCGCTTTGAGGTGTTGTTCGGCAGCAAGGGTCCCGACAAGCGGACGCTCCACTTCACCTACGGCGAGGTGTCGGGGTCGCTGGCGGAAGTCCGGGAACAACCCTACGAATGGCTCGAGCTCCCTCTCGGTAAACTGGAACCCGGCAGTCACGTGGTTCTTTTTGGCCGGGAACAGCAGGGGGTGGCGTTTATCGCGGGCGTGCGCCTGTTGGGGAACGCGACCGCGCCGTTGACGGTCAACCCAGTGCGCACGGCTCAGATTTCGACCGACGGCGGCGATGCACTTGTGTGGGCGGACCTGCCCGGATTCGAGATGAGCGGCGAAGTCAACACGCTCTGGGATCCTTCGCCGAACGAACCCGACTGGGCCCGCGCGAAGCGGTCTGCGCGCTATGCCGGCATCGCCCTCGGCAAGGTACAGCGATGGCTGCACGAAGTCTGTCTTCCGGTGAGGGACGACAAATCGGGGCTGTTTCGGCCAACCGGCGCTGAGTGGAACTACCGCGATACCGCGGCGGATTGCTATCCCTTCTACGTGTGGGCCGCCTTCTACACCGATAAAGAGATCCTGGATACGGTGATGCTCGAGACGCTCGAGGCGGAACAGCGCCTGTGTAACCACGTGGACCGGCTTCCCGTGCATTACGACATGGACAAAGGGGAGAAGGTCGTGACCGATTTCGACACGATGATCTTCGGCGCGAGCGAGTATGCCAAAGATGGGCTCGTGCCGATAGTCGAGATCACCGGCAGAGAATATCCATGGTACGGCCGCATGCGGGGCATCACCGACGACATCTTCAAGCATGCGCCGTACGAGACGCCGTACGGACTGATCCCTTCAACGAACGTCGAGGTCAACGGCGATCTCCTCCAGATCCTGCCGAGGCTGTATTGCATGACCGGTGAGAACAAATACCTCGATTGGGCGCACCGTCTGGCCGACCACTATCTCCTGCCCGGCGGCTTCGTTCCCGATCGCCTCTCGGACCACGGTTGCGAAATTATCGGCGGGCTGGGATTGCTGTTTGCCGTCGACAGCACCGCCGACCCTGAAAAATGCGAGCAGTACCGTCCGCATCTCGAGTATATGTTCGACGAAATCCTCCGGCGCGGCACGAATTCTGATGGCGTCATCATCGGGACCCTTCAGGCTGAGCCGGGTCCCCACGACGGCGTCACGCTCCGGGACGGATGGGGGTACGACTTTGTCGGATTCCTCGACTACGGCCTGGCGCTGAAATCCAGCCGCTACGGCGAGGCCGTGCGCCGGCCCATGACAAATCTGCTCAAGCCGCGCTACAAGGAGTTCAATTGGGACCACGGCAGCCGCGACAACGTGGCCGACTCGGTCGAGGGCGGATTGTATCTGCTGTACCGAATCCCCGTTCCCGAGGCATTTCTGTGGGCCGACCGGGAGATCGCCACGCTGCTCGTGGACCATACGGACCCGAACCGTTTGTGGGGCGTGCACAAGCTCGAAGCGAACACGGTGCGGACCGTGCTCATCCACACCATGCTGCACACTCGCAACACCATTGCCCGGCCCTGGCGCCAGGGCCTCGAGTTGGGCGCGGCGCCCTGCGGCGGCGGCGTCTGCGTGTTCATGGCCTCCAGCGAAGCCTACGAAGGCCGGCTCGAGTTTGATGTGCCCCGCCACCGTATCACGATGGGTTTCGAGCAGGACTGGCCCCGCATGAACGCCGTGCCCGAATGGTTCACCGTCGAGCCCGATGACGCGCACATGTACGCGGTAGAGAATGTCGACGCGGGAACCACCGAGCGTGTCTCCGGCAAATCGCTCAGCGAGGGCCTGCCCGTGCGCATCGAGGCCGGGAAGTCGCTGCGGCTGGTGGTGAAGCCTCACGCGGGGACGGAATAAGCGGGCTTATCCTACAGGTCCTACGCGACCCACAAGTCGGCATGCCTGTAACCCGGCCAGAAGTTCCGAAGCCTTCTCAGTCAGGACTTCGTGTCGCTCGCGCCCCAGACCTCGTGATCTTCGTCGAGGAACGCCGTGCGGGGGCGGGTCATCCCCAGGCAGACCGCAATGAGCAGGCCCGCCAGGATGATCATGAACGCGGGACCCAGGCCCTTGGATACCTTGACCACCTCCATGAAAGCATCGCTGTAGGGCGGGAGCCCCAGGGCGTTATATGCATAGGCGGTCAGCGGCCACGTGCCCCAGTACAGCAATTGGAATGACAGAACGAGCAAGACACTGCCGCCCAGGGTTGTCCACACGCGGGGATGAGGCTCGGGCCGGACAGGTCTCACTTTCGTAAGACGCCGGGCAAACAGCAACGCCGCCACAAGCGCTGCGCTGACCGTCAGACCCAGCGAAATATAGAATATCGACAGTGGAAGCACCGAACCATAGTCGATCAAACGGACAACCACACGGTAGGCAGGGCCCAAGGTCAAGTAGATTCCCCTGAGGACGAAGTATCCCGCCTCGAGCAGGGATACAACGAGAAATGCCAGCGTGGTGGCCTTTGGCGCTACCTCCGCTTCCATGATCAGCCCCCCTCTTGATGGCGGCGCCCGGTTGCGCAGGCCCTCCCGGCTGCCGGACTGCCCGCGCCGAAACCCAGGTCTGCTTCGCCAATGCGCATGTTCCCCGCCCGAACGGTTTATGTTTCCGGATAAATGGCCTCGTCGTGCCAGACCTTCCACATCAGCTCATAGCGCTCGAGGGGAAGTCCCGTAAACGCGCAATTGCTGGTCGAAAAGATATACCCGCCTCCGGGCATGCCGTGTTTGATGCAGTATCGCGCTGATTCGATGACCTCCTCGTCAGTGCCCGATGTGAGCAGCCCGCAGTTGACGTTGCCAATCAAACACACCTTGCCGCCGTAGAGACGCTTAACCTCGGCGATGTCGACGCCGCCCTGGGGGTCGAGCGAGTGCAGGGCGTGCGGTCCCGCATCGACCAACTGATCGAGGATTGGCATGATGTTGCCGTCCGTATGTTTAATGACATGAAACCCCATTTCGCGCATTCCCGCGACAACGCGCTTGAGGTAGGGCGTAATGAGCACCGCGAACAGGTCCGGCCGGAGGAAGGGGTTGTCGTTGAAGCAGTAGTCCGCGCACAGGGCGAACCCGTCCAGGCCGCCGTGGGCTTTCAACCGCTCGCACGCGGCCAGCTGCTCGTCGACGCGGCGGTCCGCCGTGTCCATGGCGTCGTCCATACGCTCGTAGAACCACGCGGCCTGCTCGAGCATATCGCTTCCCGAGGGAATCGAGTACGTGGGATCGCCGTGCATCATGAGGAAATAGTCGTTCCCCGACTTCTCGCGCACGAGGTCGATGAGGCGCAGGGCCTCGTCCTCGGTGTTCGGGTTGGGGTGGAGAAAGATCGCGCTGTGCTCGTATTTGCGGGCGGTTTGAACGTGGATTTCGGCCATTTCGTTTCGGTGAAGCGCTCGTTCCGACTCGGTCATCTGATCCCATTGCGCGTAATGCCGCTGGCTCGGATGGATCTTCCCGAAGGCCTCCATCGTGAGGAAAAAGACGAGCTCGAAATGCGGCACCCGCCCGGGGATGGGGCGGCGTTCCAGTGCGGCGATAAAGCGTTCCCGCGGCGTCATGTAACGTGTCCTCCATGCCCCTGTAACGGGCGTGATTATCGCAGATGAGAGGCGGAAGAAGAAAGGAGGGTTAGGGATCAGGGGGCGGCAGCGTGGTTGCGCGCGGCAAACCGGGGCAATTGGAGATGTCGGGCGGGATAGGCTATCCTCGAAACCGCATGATGCGCGAGGAATCCGTGAAATGGCCGAGAGCATGAACCACGTCGAGCGCTTCCTGGCCGTGATGAATTTCGAACCCGTTGACCGCTTGCCGCGCTGGGAGTGGGCGATGTGGTGGGACAAGACCATTGACCGCTGGCACGGGGAGGGGTTGCCACAAGCGCTGACGGACGTTTTTGAGATTCATGAATACTTCGGCCTCGACCCCTACAAACAGTTCTGGCTCAGCGCGAAAGAGCCCACTATCCATGCGGTTCAACACCATATCGACGGCGGGGTCTCGGACATGGACGACTACCGGACCTTCCTGCCCTATCTGTATCCGGACCACTCCAAAGCCATCGAATCAATCGAACCCTGGGCCGCGCGCCAGGCCAAAGGCGAGGCGGTGGTCTGGATCACCTTGGAAGGGTACTTCTGGTTCCCGCGCACATTGATGGGATTCATGAAACTCATGTATGCCTTCGTCGAGCAGCCGGAGCTGATTCACCGCATGAACGAGGATCTGCTGCGCTTCAATCTCGGACTGCTCGACCAGATCGAGAAAGTGTGTGTGCCAACCTTCATGACCATCGCCGAGGACATGTCGTACAACAACGGCCCGATGATAGGCGAAGACATGTTCGAGGAATTCGTGGCGCCCTATTACCGCCGCATGCTCGCGCGAGTGAAGGAATGGAACGTTCAGACCATAGTGGACACGGACGGCGACGTAACGCTGATGGTCCCTTGGCTGAAACGGGCGGGCGTGGACGGCGTTCTTCCGCTCGAGCGGCAGGCGGGGGTCGACGGCATGACGCTGCGCACGCAGTTTCCCGATTTCGCCCTCGTCGGGCACTTCAACAAGATGGTCATGCCGAAGGGCGAAAGCGCGATGCGCGAGGAATTCGAGCGCCTCGTGCCGCTCATGGAAACGGGAGGCTACATCCCCAGCGTGGACCACCAGACGCCGCCGGGAGTGTCGCTGGAGCAATACCGCGCGTATCTCAGGCTCCTGAAGGAATACACGGCGCTACGGTGACGACCCGCAGTGCCCGGGGCGTTCTTCGTCCGCCGGGTGACGCTGCCGAGGCCCGCTTCCTGAGCCTCTCAGCCCATCACGGGTTTCTGGAACTCGAGGCCGCAGTACAGACAGCGGTAGTGCTTCGATGCGGAGACCCGGCCGCACGACGGGCATTTGACCGGCGTGTTGGAGATTTGCCCGTCCTGAACGCCGTCGCGCAGGTCGATCTCCCGGACCACGTTCTCGAAATCCTGATCGGTCAACCCGAGGCGCTCGCGCAGCAGTTCCCACAGGGCCTGGCTCAAGAGCGTCAGACGGCCGACCTGGTGCTCCAACTCCCGCACCTGCGCCATCAACTGCGGGGTCAAATCCTGCCGTCCGCCCCCGGCGCCAATGTCGTCGGTCACGTTCCGGAACCCGCCGATCCAGAAGCCCATCAATCAACCCTCCTTGGCCCGCTCGAACGTGCCGACAGGATAACCGTTTTCGTACGAGATCACGTAAACGCCGCCCGGGACTTCGTAGCGAATGGCCTCTTTTCGCTCGAAATCGGTGGGACCCTGCCGGACAACGAGGTCCGGACTTCCGGGCGTCAAATACTTGTCCGCGGCGTAGAAGACAATGCGGGTGCGGTCGCCCATGGGATGCCCGGTTGATTGGAACGTCTCGCCATCGAGCATGTCCTTCGTGACCCAGATGGCTTCGACGTCCATCCCCGAAGCTTCCATGTTGGCCACCATCTCGCGGGCGTCTTCGACGGGGCACACGGCGTCTTCCGCGCCGTGCACGACGATCATTTTCACGCTGTTCCCGAGTTGTCTCATGGCGGCAAGGTGCCCGGGGTTGCCCACGTACCGCAACGCCTGGGCGCCATGGCTGAGGTAGCGCGGACTCTCAGGGTCGGGACTGTACCGCGCATCGAGTTCACTGCCGCCGTCGAGATTGAATGCGATGTCGCCGGTAAGCCGGGCCATGCCGCACTTGTCGATGCAGCACGCGAAAGTGCGCGGGGCCAGCTTGTTGGCCATCAGCGTGACGTTCCCGCCGCCGGACCCGCCGGTGCAGTAGATGCGGCCTTTGTGGAAGGCGGCCCCGCGCTCGTCGAGCCCGTGATACACCAAGTAGAGTCCGCGCAAGGCATCGAGCGCCTGCAGGTACCCGAAATCGTAGGGTGGATCATGCTCCTCGCCCGGACCGCTCTGCAGGTAGTCGACGCATATCGCTACGACGTTGTACCGGCTGGCCAGCTGTTCGGGATCTGCCGTGCCCGTGTGGAACGTCCCGCCCCAGTTGTGCAGATCAAGAAACAGGCCGGTCTCGGCACTCACGTTGGCCAAAGCGCCGCCGGGATAGGTAATGTAGACTTTGACCTCGCGCGGACCCGGCTCGCGCGGCCATTCCTGCGCCGGAATCATGCATTCGGCATTGGTCTCCGGCAGCGCAGGCCAGATGCTGGCTTCTCCGCAGTATCCGGCAGAACCTATCAGCATCAGACAACCCGTCCCAATGATGAGAACGCCTTTCGCCACCGCTCTTCCCTTAATTGAACGCCACTTTCGCGAGATAGATGCTCGTTTTACCCTCGTGCGAGGAGTAGTAACTGACCCAAAGCAGGCCGTCGTGCCAGACGAGGCCCGGGTAGCTGGTATCGCCGCCGGACGGCAGCGTAAGCACCTCGGTCAGCGTGCCGTATTCGGGGTCGAGTATGCAGATGCCCGTACGGACCCGACGGTCGTACAGCCGCACCGCGCCCACGAACCGCCCGTCAGGGATCTGAATCATGCACGGCCCGCCGATGCGCGCCCCAAGGTCCTGCCACGTCCATTCCGTATAGGGCGGTTTTGACGTACCGAGCAACCCGGTGTTCAACGGGGCCGGGCTGTCGCGCCGCAACAGGCACAAGGCGGTGTCGTCTTCGAGGAAAATGATGGACGACTCGTTCGAGTATTCGCCCGACCGCAACGCGGGCACGAGCGTCTCAAAACTGCGCCCGTCCGTGCTCTTGTACAACCGGATGCTGCGTTCGCCTTCTTCCACGGTCGCGTAGCCGATCCCGTAGCAGGCGCCTTTATGCCAGGTAACCCGCCACATCCAGAAGTTCGGGTCCGCGACAGGCACGCCTTCGCTCCAGCTGCGCCCGTCCTCGGAGAAATAGGCCATGGTCTGGTGGCTGGCTACCGACTTGTCGTGAAACGCCGCGGCGCCCGAGAGCATAAGCGTGCCGCCGGGCGTCACCGTGATTTGGGCATCGCGCAAATCCGCCGTGCCGGAGGTTATCAGCGCGGCCGATTCCCACTGCTTGCCGTCCTTGGAGACGATGATGCGCAACGCGCCGTCCGGGGATACGTGCGCCTGCCCTTCGCGGAACACGCAGAACCATTCGTCCTTGAACCGGACGAGATTCGTGAAGGCGTTGTGGGGCGCCTGATCCCAGATCTTGTATTGCTCAACCAGAGTGGCTTGTGGTTTGCGTCCTTCGCTCACGGGCAGCCACTCAATGCCGTTGGGCGTGGCGTGCAACCGTTTCGCGCGAATGCTCGAACCTTCCCCCTCCTCGTAATACACGATAAGCACGGACCCGTCATCGAGGTTCACCATCGAGGGGTAAGCCCCGCCCACCGAGTCCACCGGAACGTTCTCGCTCCAAGTCGCGCATTCGTCCAGGCTGTAGTGCAGGCTCGTAGCGGGGAGGCGGTGCGCCATGAGGATGATGTCGCCGGCCGCCCGCAGCAGGTACGGGCAGTGCCCGGGAAACCCGAACGGTTCCGACACGCTCCAGGTCAATCCGCGGTCCTTCGATGCGGACCACGCCATTGTCTCGCCGCGCCCGCGTTCGGCCGCGAACAGGTCGCCGTTTTTGAGCTCGATGATGTCGGTTTCGGCATCGAGGGGCATGCCGTTGTTGTCGATGTCAATCACATTGCCCCAGTTTGCCCCGTCGTCATCCGAGATGGTTACGGCGCCCCAGCCCCGTCCGTCCTGCTCCGCGTACAGGCCCAGGATGAGGCGGCCGTCTGAAAGCTGCCGGACCGGCGAGCTGCAGTAGTAATTCGTGGCAATTTGTTGCGGTTCCGACCATGTCTTGCCCATGTCCAGCGACGTGACCATCCACGTGCCAAGGCCTTCCCAAGAGAGCTCGGCCCCATCCTTTTTGCGCAGCGAGAAGTAGTTACAGATGAGCTTGCCGGTCTTGGTCTGCATGATCGAGGGGTCGCGGTCGTCGTCGGGGCCGTCGTACAACACCTTTGCGGCGCTCCAGGTCACGCCCTCGTCTCTGGATACGCAATACGAGACCCGGCCGCCCCTGGGCAACTGCTCGTTCGGGAGCGCAACGTGCCCGTACCCGGCGTAGAAGACGCTCATGAGACGCCCGTCCGACAAGCGGCACACGTCAGGAAACGCTTCATAGGCGCCCGCGTTGGCGTCGGTACACAGACGGATAAACATCGGCTTGGGAATGGTGAATGTGCCCTCGGCGGGCGTCGCCGCGCCGGTGACGACAATATCTTTCACGTGGACCAGGCCCTGGCCGGCATAGAAACCGATTCGCCCCGCCTGAATCGCGGCGTCCTGCGCTTCATACAGGACGGCGCCGTTCAACGATACGCGCAGGGTATTGCCAACGCATGCCAGTTCGCCTTCATGCCACTGCCCCGCCGGTTTATCGAGCCCGCTCACGCGCTTGATCTCGATCCACGAATTCGACGCGTCCGACCGGCACAAAATGGCTTGGCCCCTATCATAGTGAACGTAGTAACAGGTGAACGCATCCGTGGCGCGCACTGCAAACCCGCATGCCAATACGCCCTCCTCCCGCGGCTCGACCAGGAACTTGGCTTTCAGGCTGACGTCGCCCCAGACAAACGGCGTGAAGAACGCCCGAGTCTCTTCGGCGCGGCCATCGAGGACCAGTTCGCCGTTCCGGATGGCAGCCCTCTCATCCGAGAACACCCACGCATCGGCGGCATCCGGTTTCGAAAGATCAACCGCCAACTCCTGGCCCGACGCCTTCTCGAAACTCGCACCCAGCACCAAACCCGCGAGGCATAGCAGCATAACTGTCCGCAGCATGGCGATATCCCCTTTCGCGGGACGCCCAAACCCGGCGTCCCTTCTTTTGTCGATGAACTGATTTCAGAAAGCCGATTGTAGACGCCTCAAGAAGCCTGCGCAAGCAGGCCGGCAGCATTCACATCAGTTATTGGCGAGTTTGGCTGCGTCGGCCGCGATGTCCGCGGCAATGGCTTCGAGCGCGCGCGACAGGGCGTGCGCGACGGCTCTTGGCGAAGGGTCCCGGGCCGGGAATTGGCGGCTGTATTCGTTCTGGAAAACGACTTCAGAGTCCTTCCGGAACCGCAGGTGCAAGGTCACCCGGGCTTCCGCGCCCCCCGGCACGTCGACCTGTTGAAACGCCTGGATATCGCCGTCAAGAACAATGACGGGCTCGCTGGCCTTTGCCCTGCCGAGTTCGGCCTCGAGCTTCCTACGCACCAATTCGGGGACACTCACCGCCCACTGCGCGTCGGCGTAGTATTCGATCTCGGTGGCGTCCTTTTGCACCAGGATTTCGCGCCGCGCAAGGTCGTCGGCCACGTCAAGACGGCCCATCTCGAGGGAGAGCCCAGCCTGGGCCTTGCCCGACGGCGTCATATCGAGCTGGTAGTAGCGGGTTTCGGTGGTATGAACACAACCCGCCGCGGCGCAGACCAGCGCGCTCAGCCCAAGCATGCCCGTTACTGCTTTCGTTCGAAACCTACCCGTTGTTCCTGTTGCCCCACCCATCGCTCGTGTCCTTTCAGTGATGGCGTCCCTCGCGATTCTCGCCCCGCAGCAGCGATTCGGGCTGCTCGGAAACCGTGCGCGCGAACTCCCGCAAATAGTCGGCCGTCTTCCGCAGATCGCGAATGGTGTCCTCGATTTCCGGCTTGTTTTCCGCAAGCGCGCCACGCGCGTCCTCGCCGAGGCCCTCGAGGTTCCCGAGAGCGCCTTCGAGGGTGTCGGCGATGCCGTCAAACCGCTCGCTCAGGGTTGCCGCACGGTCGAGAATGTCCTGCACGGTTACAACCGCCTTTTTGGTGCTTTCCGTGGTATCGCGTACGTTCTCGAGGGACGTCTTGATCTCGGGGCGGTTCTCCGCGAGGACCGCGCGCGTGTCCTCGAGCAGTTGCTTTGCGCTTTTCTCGATTTCGCCCGCGTTGTCGAGAATGCCGCGGACATCTTCGCGCCCCTCCGATACGACGCCTTTGACCTCGTCGACCACCTCGGCGACGGTGGCCATCTCTCCGCCGGCATTCTCGGCGGCTTCCTGCCGCGCTTCTTCGACCCCCATGAGGTCGCGGAAATCATCCAGGATGCTCTGCAGCGTTTGGGAGGTGTCGCCGGCGCCAGCCAGCAGCTTCCTGATGCCGCCTACCGTCGTCTCGATTTCGGAGCCGGGGGGCATGAGCCCTGCCTCGGCGGTGCCGGTCATCACCTCGAGGTGCATCTCGGAAGTCAAGGTGATCTGAGTGACGTAGACCTTGCTGTCCTTGTGGACGGGCACCTGCGCCGGCACCTCGAACGCAACGCGGATCAGCGAGGGCTCCGCCGGGTGCAAGGCTATCTCGACAACGTGTCCGACTTTCGTGCCGCCAAACCGGACGTCGGCGCCGGGATTCAGACCTCCGATATCCGTAAACGATGCATAGAACGTCTTGGTTTCCGCGACGGGGCGGTACCCTCGAATGACGGCCAGCAATGCGGCAAACACCAGCGCGGCGGCCACGACGAACACACCCGCTTTGATTTCCGCCGCCGTAAAATTGTGTTTTCGCGCCGCCACGGTTTGCTCCCCATTCTTTTTCGGCCCGGGCACCCTGTCCGGGACCGGTATGCTGCCTATTCACCCCGCATAAGAGACCGAATGAAATCGTCATTGCGAGCGGACTCGTCCTCTGGCTTCCGCTCGAAGAACTGGCGCACGAACGGGTGGGGGTTGGCTCTCAGTTCCGCCACGGTCCCCGCCGCCACGATTCGCCCCTCCTTGAGGAGGCATGCGCGGTCGGCAATCATATCGACGCTCGCCAGTTCATGGGTCACCACGACACTCGTCAGGTTGAACGTATTCTGCATCTTCCGGATGAGCATGTCCACGCCGGCCGCCACAATCGGATCCAGCCCGGCTGACGGCTCGTCATAGAAGATCATCTCGGGGTCCATGGCCATCGCGCGGGCGATGCCCGCCCGCTTCTTCATGCCGCCGCTCAACTCGGACGGCTGGTAGTCCTCGAATCCCGCCAATCCGACCAGGTCGAGCTTGATACGGGTCATGATCTCGATGGTGGACTCCTTGAGCCTTGTATGCTCCCGGAGGGGCAGGGCCACGTTATCGTACAGGCTCATGGAATTGAGCAGCGCGGCGCCCTGGAAACACATGCCCATGCGTTTGCGCACAGCGCTCCGCTGGTCGTCGGACATCGAGGTGAAATCTTCTCCGTTGATGAGAATCGTGCCCGCGGCGGGACGCATCAGACCCACCAGATTCCGCAGCAAGGTGCTTTTCCCGCATCCGCTGCCGCCGAGGATCACAAACGTCTCGCCCCGGCGAATGTCGAGGTTGATGTCGTCCAGCACGGTGGTCTCGCCGTATTTTGCGACAAGGCCGCGTATCTGGATGATGGAGTCGTTGTTCGTCATATGAAGTAGAAAAACACCGTGAAAACCATGTCGACCACGACAATCCAGAAAATAGAGGTTACGACGGACGAGGTGGTCATGCGGCCGACGCCTTCGGCGCCGCCCTCAGCCTGGAAACCGCGGTACACCCCGACCCAGCAAATCACTACCGCGAAAAAGACGCTCTTGACGAATCCGGTCGCGAAATCCTTCATCTGCAGGGCGTTAGCGGTGCGTTCGAGATACAGGCCCGCGTCGATTCCCACCACAGTTGTCGAAAGAAGGTAGCCGCCGGCAATCATGACCAGCGTGGCCAACACCGTCAGGCTTGGGACCGCGATCAGCATCGCAAGAAACTTGGGCGCTACCAGGAAACGGATGGGATTGATCCCCATAACCTCGAGCGCGTCGATCTCCTCGGCCACCCTCATCGAGCCGATCTCCGCCGCAATGGCCGAACCACAGCGCCCCGTGACCAGCACCGCGGTCATCAGCGGCGCCAATTCCCGCATGGCGGCCACGCTCACCAGATCGGCGATGAACTGCTGCGCCCCGAACCGCGACAACTGGTACGAGGCCTGCATTGCCATGATGGCGCCCACGAGGATACACACCAGCCCCACAACGGGGAAGGAGTTGACTCCGAACTCCACGAGGTGCAGGACGGTGCTGCGGACGCGGAGCCCCTGTCCGCGGAGCGGACGCACTACAATCCAGTCAAACGTCTCGACCATCAGCAGGCAGACCCTGCTGACGGCGTAGAGAACGTTGAGCGAAATCCGCCCCGTATGCCCGAGTACCGCAACAACCACGCTCATGGATGGCACCCTGTCAGACGCCCGAAGCCTCGTCCAGGTTCTCGCGAATGTCGAATACCTTGTCCAGCCGCGACAGCGAAAGCACTTTCAATACGGGTTGCGACGGGGCAACCAGGGCGAACGCAATGCCCTTCTTGTCCGATTCCCGCAAGCCTTCGACCAGCGTGGCCACGCCCGAACTGTCCATGTAAGTCACACCGCTGAGGTCAACCGCCGCAAGCGCTTCCGCCGCCGGCACGGCCTTCGTGATGGCCTTCCTCAACTCCGGCGAACTGTACAGATCGACCTCGCCAGCCACCTTGACCACGCACATATGGTTTCGCGTTTCGACTTCTGTTTTCACGTTTTGGGATCCTGTGTTCTGCCGTGCATGTTGGGGCCTTTCTCCGCACATTGAGCCGTGCCGGAACGGCATTTTCGGTTCTGGTTTCCGCGCAAGGCTCGCATCAACACCCGGTTGCCGCGCGTGCGGCCCGGCTCGAAAACAACCTCATCGAATACCTGGTAGATGAGCCCCACGCCTAAACCGCCCGGACGGAGTTCGCCCTGCTTCGGGCGGGTCCGCCGCGACACAGCCACATGCTCGCGCGGCGCGGGTTTGCCCGAATCGCGCAACTCGAACTCGAGGTACCGGTCCGTGGCGCCCATGGCAAGCACAAACGAGCGTGCGGGATCTGAACGGTACGAATGCCGGATCGAGTTGCTGCACGCTTCGTTGACCGCCAGCACGATTTCGTCTACCCGGCCGCTCGGAAGCCCCCAACTCCGGGCGAAACCGCGCACGAGTCCGCGCACGGCCTCGAGAGCCTTCGGCTCCGCCTGTACCTTAACGCGTATACGACGTTCCATCCTCTTACCGCCACTATCAAGCCGGTTAACCGAAATATCGCAATGCAATCATGGTGCAATCGTCCTGCGGATGCTCCGGTGCGCAGAACCTCATGACCGCTTCTTCCACGATTTCAACGAGGCGCTTCGGGCGCGCGCCGGGCTCCCTCGCGAGCGCCTTCTCGATTCCCTCGATGCCAAATTCGACGAACGTGTCCCCCTCGCGCAACGCCGCACCCATGCGGGCCTCAACTATCCCGTCGGAATACAACAAGAGCGTTTCGCCCTGTTCAAGGGTCGAGCGCGTCTCCGACCATCGGGCGTCGTGCAAAATCCCCAAAGGCGGTCCACTCGCCGCGCCAAACTCCGACGGCTTGCGCTTGCCGAAGCGCAGGGCCGGAAAATGGCCCGCATTGGCGCTGGCTATGTTGCCGGTATTCAGGTCCAGGGTGATGTAGTGCAAGGTGCAGAACGTGCCGGCCTGACTGCGCGCCGCAAGGTCCGCGTTAAGTGCGGCAAGGACCTCCGCGGGCGATAGGATTGTTTGAACGCGCAACCGGAACTCGGCAAGGACCTGCGCCATAGTCAGCGCCGCCCCCACGCCTTTTCCGCTCACATCGCCCACCAGGATCCCCACGCGGTCGCCGGCGGGCTGCACAAAATCGTAGAAATCTCCCCCGACGACCTTGGCGGGCCGGGTTTCGCCGAACACCTCGAACCGCCGGGCATCCTCCGGCCATGATTTGACCAGGAACCCTTGTTGGATAGTCCATGCATGTTCGATTTCCTGTTCCATGCGCTGTTTCTCGAGGATCTCGCGCTGGAGATGGGCGTTCTCGAGAGCCAGGCCGGCGGCGTTGCCCACCGCGGCGATCAGCAGCATGTCATCGTCTGTATACGGTTGGCCGGGACGGTTGCTGTCCACGTAGAGAACGCCGTTTACGCGGCGCTGCCCACGGATAGGGACGCAGATGATAGACCGCAGGTCGAGTTCGATGACGCTCTTGGCGAGTTCGATCTCGCGGTCCCAGCGGGAATCCTGGCACAGGAAACTTTCTTCGTTGCGCAGGACCCGGCGGGTCACGGTGTTGCTGATGCGGATCTCGCCCGGCAGCGCGTGGCGAAGATTCCCATTTTCCATCATGTGCACGTGCCCGCAGTCAGGGCATGGAAGGAGCTCCGATTCTCCCGGCTCCGCGAAGAAGAGGGCGGCGCGCTGAGCTTTGATGGCGTTGCACGAGGTCTCGAGCACACGGTCCACGAGGCTGCAGGCGTCGTACCGCACGGAGAGTTCGCTCATGAGGGTGCAAACCGCGCGCAGCATTGCTTCCTGGCGGTCTTCGATGGCGGAAGGGCGTTCGTCGCCCTCGGGACCAAGCACTGTGCCCCTGAACCAATCCACGCGCGTGGTCCGGGGCTCGGAAGGCCCTTCTTCTTCCTCTTCCTCCTCGAACCGGAGGCGGGTTTCACCAATGCGCAGCACGTCGCCCGAACGAAGCGGCCCCCCGCTCATCGGGGTATCGTTGCAGATCGTGCCGTTGGTGCTTCCCAGATCGCGCCACCGGTAACTGTTGCCCACACGGGTAATCTCGACATGGCGGCGCGACGCCGCCGGGTCGCCAATCACCAAATCGCATTCCTGGGCACGGCCAATCACCGCGACGCTTTCTATGGCCAGGCGGTGTACCCCGCCACTTTCGTCGCGGTGGTTGATATACCCTCTAATAGCCACGCTCCAATCCTCCGCCCGCCATTCTAGTAGTTACAGAGCGATGGTGACAAGCGGCCCGTGCGGTTTTTCCGGGGACGTGCCGGCTCAGCCAAGCATCACGGTCCTGCCCTCTCGCGCGGAATCGTAGACCGCTTGCACAACCTGCATGTACTTGAGGCCATCGTGAAAATCGGGATGATATTCGGCGCCTTCCCGAATGGCATTGATGAAATTCCGCTCGACCGGCCACTCGTGAAGGTCGTACTCTTCGCCGGGACGAATCTCGACGGGTCCCATCACCTCGCCTGCCCGCGCGCCGTAAAGAACATCGTCGTTAACGTCATATGCCAGCGACGCTTCGGAGCCGAAGACCTGGATCTCTTCTTCCCCGTGGTGAACCGCGGCGCTGATGGTGTACTGGACGGGAAAACCTGCACGCATGCCCGCCGTAAACAGGACCTGGTCGGGGATTCTGACGCGCGTTTCCTGGCCAGCCGGGTCGAGCCGGGTGGGCGTGAAGGTCTGGGCAACGGCGTTGACGGTCCAGGTCCATCCGAACCACCGATGGATGACTTCGGCATACATCCCGAGGGTGTGCATGTTGAGACCCGAAAGGCGGTGGTCTTTTCGCCAATGCAAGGGCGCCTCGGGCCGCGCGAAGGCATCCGTGAAACTTTGGACCCGCACAAGCCGTATGTCGCCCAAGTCGCCCTCGCGGAGCAACCGGGCAATCGTAGCATCAATCGAAAGGCCTATCGGAACCGGGCAGAGAGCCGCCACGCGCCCGCTCCGCCGTGCTGTTTCATGCATGGCCTCGGCTTCGGCGAAATCCCGCGCCATGCGCGCCTGGCAGAAGACATGCTTGCCGGACTCAAGGGCCGCGACGCTGACCTCTTTGTGCATGTAGGGCCATGTTCCGATGAATACCGCGTCGATATCCTTGCGCTGGACGATTTCCTCCCACGAGGCGCAGGCTTCCGGGATGTCGAACTGGGCGGCCGCCCGTTGGCTCGACTCCATTGTACGGTTCGCCACCGCGACGATTTCCACACCGCCGATGCGGCGCAACCCCGGCACATGACGGCTCTTGCAGATGCTGCCGAGCCCGACGAATCCAACGCGTATCGTGTCCATGGCTCCTCTGCTCCCTTCTGCTATCCCTGCGATTAGGAACCTTTTGCGCCAGTTTCTCGAAGGTACCGCTCGAGTCCGCCGAGATCATCCGCGCCGATCAGGTCGACCCCGGCCCCGAGCAGCGCGTCCCAGACCTCCGGCCGGTCGGCGGTCGACCAGAAGCGCACCTTCCGTCCCTGTGCATGGGCTTTCATTACAATGGCCCGTAAGCGGATAGCCTCAGCTTCCGGAAACGGCCCGGCCCCCTGCCACTCGAAATGCCTTGTCCAGTTCTCGCTGATCAAGGGAACAAGATGTGCGGGGGGATTGCTTTCGAGGTCCTCCGCGCGCCCGTCGATGGCCACATACCGCACCGCCTCCCCGGCTACCGTTCTCGTGGGCCGGTTCCCCGAGATAAGTACTGTCACGGGGCCTCTGTAGACCCTGTCTCCGCGGTATCTGGTGAGCATGGGCTTGTACCGTTTCAGCAGCGGCTTCAACGCCTCATATGTGGGTTCCGCGCCGCTCTTGAAATCGATGAGCAGAATGACGGACGGACCGTGCGGATACAGGGCGCCGCCATTGCGCCTGACAAGCTCGCGAAGCGGCGCGAGGTAGAGTCCTTCCAGGGTTCGTCCGGGCCGCGCCTCCTCGATGTCGTGGGCCACAAGCAATTGGCCGTCAACGAGATGCACGTCCGCCTCGACACTACAGAAACCATGCTCGACGGCGTCGAACAGTGGCCGGGGATGCTCGTAATCGTTATGGGCGTGCGCACAGGACTGTGGGCGCACGGACTGTCGCTGCGCCGATGCGCAACCCATTGCGGCGAAGGGCATAAGCGCGATGAGCGCGACCGTCAAGGCAGGCTTTCCTCGCATAGGCTCCCCCCGGTTTCCTGGCGGCCCTCCGGACCGCACCTATTCCGAAAGGTCAAGAGGCACGCCCGACGGCTCGGTGACGCGTACGCAGAACTGCCAGTCAGCGGCTCCCTGAAGCACCTTGATAAGCACCCGGTTCGCGCCCGCAACCAGTGGCGCATTGACCTTGTCCTGATCCACGAGCATGCCCCGCGGGATATTGATGCCGTGCAGCCGGATGCCGTTGACCCAGAACTCGCAACCGTCGTCGCTCCCAATCTGAAAGGTCACGTCACGTGCTTCCGGCGATTGCAGTTCCGCATAGGCGTAGGCCGCCACGTTCTCGGACGGGTCGAGCCGCGCGCGCAGTCCGATTATTGCCGGCACGCTCTCGGTATCCGCGTGTTGCCACGCGTATGTCTTCCCCTCGAACTTGACCGGGGCATCGCCCTTGCAGGCCGCCTCGTCCAGAAATGACCGGTTGAACGCGGTCCCGTCCGGATTGGGAAATGGTCCGATGATTTTCCAGTCGGTGATGAACCCTTGCCGTTTCGCAAGTATCTTAGGGCTGACGCCCCGAGCCCCGAGTTTCTCCACGGCCAGGCCGGTGACCGAAGGGAACGGCGAGTTCTCGGCGGCATGGAGCAGGCGCGCTTTGGCCGTGTCGGCGCCCTCTTCTGCCGCGGCACAGGCGACATACGCCCGCTGCGCCGCTTCGAGTTCCGCCGGGCTAAGGGCGCCGGGCGCGCCCGCCGCCTCCGGTTCCCAAAGGTTCAGGCTATCAAGATAGGCCGCTGTATCCGCGTCGGGAAGGCCTTCCAGGGCATTGAAAGCCGCGACGGCATACTCCTCGGGAAGCCCGCTCCCCAACAAGTCGATGCAGGTCGTGCGCGCGGATTCGGATTCGCCCGCGGAAACCATGGCTGCGATGCGGTCGCGTGCCATCTCGAGCGCGCGCGGTCGCGTCCACTCCGAGCCGGTCTTGGCAACGGTCAGCACGTCCTCGAACGGCGGCGATTCGCCGGATAGTGCCAGGGCTGTGGCCCGCAGCTCGGGGGACTCTTCCACGCGCGCCAGTTCGAGTAGCCGGGGCAGCGATTCCGCGCCCCGCTCGTGCAGAATCTGCAACAGAACCGCCCTCTGCACGGGCTCGCACTTCTCGTATGCCATGGCGAGTTTGTCGTTTATGCCACTCTGATTTGACTCCACAAGCGCGCGGTAGGCCACTTTGCTGACGCCCGGATGGAAGAGATATCCCACGGCCTGGGCGGCAAAAGCCTTCGAGTTCGCGGCATCGAGACCCAGAACCGCTTCGCGAATGTGCTCGGGCTCGCCCGAATACGCGGTGACGCTTTCGTAGATCTCGGAAGCTTCTTGCGTCTTGCCTTCTTCCCGTAACCGGTATGCGGCGTCCAAAGCCGCCCGAACGTATTGAACGCGCTGTTCCGGGGTGAACGAAGGCCGCCGGGGGAAGACACGGTGCGGCGCCACGCCGAATGTGCCCAAGGCCTCCAAACAGGCAAACCCCACACGGGGGTTCCCGCTGGACTGAGCAACCTCGATAAGCGAGGGAACGGCTTCCTGCGCCCCGCGCCGGGCCAGAGCATCAGCCGCACGGACCTGCACTTCCTCGGACGAAGCGCGCAACGCCTCGATAAGCGCTCGAGTCGCCGCATCGCCGGGGATGCGCTCGAGGGCAATGCGCGCATCTTCTCCCACGGCAGGATCGGTCAGCAGTCCCGCCAGCAGGGGGACTTGCGGATCGGACGCGGCAAGTCCCAGAAAATGAAGGAGTTCCCGACGGAGCTGGTCGTCTCCCGCGGCTTGGACCGCCTCCGCGAGAGCCTGCGCGACCGCGCTCAGTTCGTCCGGGGCGCCGGGTCTTCCTGCGTGGGCCGTGATGGTTCCGATAGCCGCCAACGCGGCTTTCGTCACCCCCGGCTCCTCGGATTCCGCCAGTTTGGCCAGCGGTTTAACCGCCGCCGCGCCGAAGGGCCCCGCCGCCTTCCAGGCTTCGGCCCGCACATCGGCGCTGGGAGCGGCGACCCGGGCCAGAAAATCATCCAATTCGGCGGCCAGGACCGGCCAGCAGGCCGTCAAACACGCCGTGAATATGAAGCCCCACGTTTGCACACGGTATTTCACTTTGACCATCGATTTTTTCCCTATATGTGCCACGGGCCACGGCCCGAATTGCCCAGCATACGGTTTGCCTGTTCGTCGCCAATGAATCGTTCGTTGGCGTGGTCCCACTCGAGAGGACGGCCCAGCCGGTACGCGATATTGGCCATAATGCATAACTTGGCTACCGTGTGGGCCGGGGCAATATCCATGATCGGGTGCTGGCGCGTCTTGATGCACTCGAACCAGTCCTCGTGATGGCCGGGGCTCCGGTAGACCTCGACGCTGTTCGCCGGGGGTTCGTACGCATCGGCAGGGGTGCCAAGGCCGCCGCCGTCCCCGCCGCCCACCGTCAGCGAACCCTTGTCGCCGTAATACACCGCTCCGAATTTGGCCTCGGTGCCCTCGGGCGCCTTGCCCGGTTGCGCCCAGACAATGGTGAGCTCGGGCTCCTTGAACTCCCAGGTGACTTCCATGGTCGTTGGGCAGTCATAGAGGCCTTCCTGGGGCGGTTCTCCCACTGCCGTCACGCGCACCGGGCCTTTGTCGTCGAGGTCGAGGAACCAACTGGCAAGACTGAGCACGTGGGCGCCGCGGTCGCGCACCTGGCCGCCTCCGAAGTCCAGGAACCACCGGAAATTGAAATGGACCCGTTCAGGGTTGTAGGGCACCCAGCGGGCGGGACCGAGCCACATATCCCAATCCAGATTGTCCGGCGCGGGGCCGTTCTTCCTCGGGTCGCCGCCGACGGGATTCTCGTAGTGCCAGCATTCGACCCGCGAGACCTTTCCGATTTCGCCGTTACGCAGGTAGGCGCATATCCTCCACGCGTTTGGCATGGAACGTCCCTGTGAGCCGACCTGCACGACGCGGCCGTACCTGCGCGCGGCCTCGACCATGGCGCGGCCTTCCTCGATGGTCACGCTCGCGGGCTTCTCGACGTAAACGTCCTTGCCCGCCTGGCATGCCTGCACCGTCATGACCCCGTGCCAATGGTCGGGCGCGGTTACGAGGACTGCGTCGATATCGTTGCGGTCCAGGATGCGCCGGTAATCCTTGCACGTCTGGGTTTCCGGCCGTGCGGTCTTCATGGCCTCCGCAATCTGGTTATCGTCCACGTCGCAGATGGCCACGATGCTGTCGCGGAGCCGCCCGAGATGGTACCGGCCCATGCCGCCCACGCCGATCTGCCCGATGACGATGCGGTCATTGGCGCCGGGCCTTCCGGGGGCTGCCAGCACGCCCTGCGGCAATATCATTGGACCCAGGGCTGCCGCGGCCGCGGCGCCCAGGAAACGTCTGCGGGAAATGCGTCTTCGAAACATCTGAATCCCTCCAGGACGGTTTCGCGAATGTCGTTGCGCGGCGGAACGCGCCCTTCTCCGGAACACAATCGGGGAATTGCTGCCGCAAACGAAACATGCGCGCTAAGCGTAGTGAAAACGGGCGCCGCGATCAACCGAAAGGATTGGTTCGCGCAGTGGCGCGCCGGACACGGATCGACTTAACCGCCGTCGAGGACATATGGCCCTACGTCCTTGCATAGGAGTCCAGGTGCGCGCGGGCCCCGATTAAGAGCCGAAAACACGGGGCCGTTTGGCGGGGATTGGGCGGGGATTGGCAGGGCAAACCGCAGCGGAATTTTCTTGTTGACAGACGGATTGAAGTGTGCTAAACTGTTTTTCCCGTTGCGAAAACAGCGGGGCCGGTACGGGCGTGGCCGCAAGGCCAGGGTGCTCACCGAAAAAAAGAGGTTGACAAACCTCGCGGGGATTGATACGATCACCTTTCGGACGGTGGGCGCAAAAATCCGCCCGTAAGATTCCGCCACGCCGGCCTTCGTGGCGTGGTTCGGGTACCGAGTCACCCCGAAGCTGGCCTGGTGTGGGCACAGAAGGTATGGGTGCCCGAGGGTGCTGAACCGCCGGGCGCGTGTGTTCTTTGAAAGTTGAATACGGTGCATGTCCTGTTTAAAACAGCAAACAGGCCATGTGTACACAGGTAAGGTGTTGCAGGTTTTTCCTGCACCACTTTGCCCCCAAGTAAAGATGAGATTCCTTTTCACAAGGGAATCAGACTCGCCTAAGACAGGGCGCCTTGTGTGCTCTGTTTGGTTTTTTTCGGAGAGTTTGATCCTGGCTCAGAACGAACGCTGGCGGCAGGCCTCATACATGCAAGTCGAGCGGAAAGGCCCCTTCGGGGGTACTCGAGCGGCGAACGGGTGAGTAACAGGTGGGTAATCTGCCTTTCGGAGGGGGATAACGGCTGGAAACGGCCGCTAATACCC
>Ga0116185_1001057_pt1 | contig 28943 bp, 27 predicted proteins | sample AD_JPNNA7_MetaG_FD_89754 | JGI IMG/M metagenome (GOLD analysis project Ga0116185, IMG submission 89754) | Active sludge microbial communities of municipal wastewater-treating anaerobic digesters from Japan - AD_JPNNA7_MetaG | ecosystem: Engineered > Bioreactor > Anaerobic > Digestate | place...
AAATGTAACTATAAAGCCAAAGCGAGAAATTAATATACAAAAACCCGAAATTACTGTATATAAATCTTAAATGAATTCAAATGATAATATTTTGAAAGATTTTGAATTTTAATATTAGTTCTTTTTGGGATTTGTTGCTTGGAATTTGATGTTTTGCTGATATCTAATGCAAATGTCTGGAGATAACATCTAAAAATGAAAAACGAAGAGTTTACAAAAACCAGGGTGGATGTTTTGCTTGAGAAGGGGGCTGAAGAGTTATTGCCTGAAGAGTTATATACGATGCTCTATGGTAGTGGATTATGGATTGAAGAAAAAAGAGACGGTACAATCATTAGGGCATATTCACAAGATGTATCAGCATTTATTGATTACCTGAAAAAACTTGACCTGAAAATTAAGGATATCGCCATCGTGCAGGAACAACCTGTTGATTATAGTGAATTAACCAGGAGATATTTTCGTCCCATCAAGATTGAAGATATGACGATTATTGCGCCTTGGAATAAAAAGGTCAAGCACAATAGGCATATATTGATTGAACCAGGAATGGCATTTGGTACGGGCAGACACGAATCAACCAGGCTGATGTTCAAGCTGATGAAAGATGTGAATATGAAAGACAGGTCGGTTCTTGATTTAGGGTGTGGTTCGGGTATTTTGTCGCTCTACGCAAACCACCTTGGGGCAAAAAGGATTGTTGCTGTCGACAACGATACCGATGCAGTTGAGTCGGCAAAAAAGAATGTTGCTCTTAATTGTGTAAACAACTTAGAGCTTATTTGCGCAGATATCACTAAGATAAAAGGCTTATTCGATATAATACTTGCAAACCTCGATATAAAAACATTTATGTGTCATGCGTCTCATATAAAGAAGCTTTTGCCAATCGGCGGAATTCTCATTGTGTCAGGGGTGCTTGTAAAAAACACAAAGAATGTTGCGAAGCTCTTTCACCCACTGTCGCTTTTGCGTTCGGTTAAGAAAAATTCATGGTGTGGGCTTGTATTTGAAAATTCCTTTTAAGTAGTCTGATTTTACCTTTTATCTTTTTATCTTGCCAAATCTTTAAGTATCTCCATTGCCTGTCTTGCCTCGTTATTGCTTAGGCTACCCAGACCGCAGCTTGTTGTAATGAGCCAATCATCCGGCCTTTTTTCAGTTTTTAGGTCATCGACCAAAGTATTGAATTTAGTCAGGATACCGAGCATGTCTGTTCTATCCACCTTTAACACCTCTTCCGACGAGGGTACAATACCAGGAGATATCCAACCACCCCTTTCGAGGAATTTCAAAAGATCTTTCCTGTAATAAAAGATTGTTTCAAGAAAGTTGTAGGCATCATAATTAATGATATCTATATCGGTATTCAGCAGCAAAGACCAGTCTGTATTACCGCAGCAATGGATGCCCCTTTTTGCATTGATGTCACCAAGCACTTCATTTAAAATAGAAATGGTTTCATCTTTAGATATTGAAACATAGGCGGAACCAAAAGAAACGAGGTACGGTTCATCGAAAAAGGCTATCACCTCTTTATCCGGATAATGGGCTTTTATGGTTGCAATCATCCATTTTGCCTTCATGTTAAGCGCCTTTTTGATAATGTCGAAATATCCATAATTATAAATGACTGGTTTGTCTTTTTCGTCTTTAAGACCAAGCCCCATGCTAAAGGGGCCTGTCAATTGGCACTTTATGAATTTTATATGGTCCTTGATTTCGCGGAGCCTCTCAAGAAACCTGTAAAAACCGGGCGCAACCTTTTCTGATATTTTAAACGGCGCAAGATTTTCATTGTAGATATCCTCGTAGAACTGCTCTATTCCCTGGGTGTCTTCAGTGTTTACAAATACGGTATCCTTTTCGTTATCAACTGTAATGGATGGAACACCTTCAAGGAATGTTGCGTACATATTCTCAAGAGGAGACCTTTTAGGCAGTTGTGGCCAAAACGGGATTTCGCAACTTGTGGAAAATATTAAATCAATCGCCTCATCTACATCTGTATAGGGAAAACTTCCTATTCCTGTGATCAATGTACCTGTTCCTCCTTTTTTAAATTTCTATCAGCATACCATCATACGCCAAATCTATCCGCAATGAAGATGATTCCGAAAATATTTTCAAGTATCTTCTTGTGTCTTCAAGAAACTGGTCAAGCCTTTCATCGTCAAGCGTTGGTTCGTTGTGAAATATACACAGATGTTTTACATTTGCTTTCACACTGAGTTCGACGCCTATGATATTACTCGAGTGTCCCCAGTTTTCTTTGAAAGAAATAGCGTCGATCAATGAATACTGTGCATCAAAAATCAGCAGATCTGCATCCAGGGCAAAATCGATGAAGGGGTAGTTATCATCGTAAGCCTCTTCTTTGTGCTCCGAATCCGTTGAATATACGATGCTTTTTCCGTCTTTCTCAAATCTGTAACCGTACGAGCCTCCTGGATGGTTTTGGGGTATTGTTTTTATATTGACACCTGCAATATTGTAAGTTTTCCCGAGTTCCAGGGTTGTGAAACGGATATCAGCGTTCATGTATTTTAAAGGTACAGGGAAAAATGGAGGTTCCTGTTGGGCTATAAAGGCATCTTCCAGCTTTTCATGGAGTCCATAAATATTAATTTGGTTGCCAGCCATGTATGCAGGCGTAAAAAATGGAAAACCCTGAATGTGGTCCCAGTGAAGATGGGATATAAATAAATTGAATACATTGGGTTTTTGCTGATGCGTCTGACCCATCGTCTTTACGACATGATTACCGAAATACCTTAGGCCTGTCCCTGCATCACAGATAATATACTCGTTCCCGCCTTCAATTTCTACACATGATGTGTTAGTTCCATAACTTCCTGTCGCAGAAAAAGAAAGGTTTTTGTCCGAAAGGTTATTAAATAAAAACTTATCTATCTCTTCATCACTATGAAAACTGAGGCCGCTTGCCAATTTGACAACTTTAAAGATCTTTCTTCTAATTGCTTCCGAATCAACCGAAGCAGGTAATGAACCCCTTGTACCCCAGAAAAGCACCCTCATGGTAAACCTCCCTTTATGCAATTCTCATATTCATTTTCCAACAATAAGGGATGATATTACAACTAAAAAATGAACAAGGCAGTTTTATAAAGTCGATATTGTTCGTCTGCGGATGATGTTATAAGTACATATAAGTACGAACAAGAAAACGTTGAAACAATTTTGATTAATCGATATAGACAAAAACCTGAAGAATCGCTATAATTATTTTTATGGGTACAGACAATGTAGTTTTTCTTGAGGTCCTCGAATGGTTTGATGAGACCGGAAAGGTTATTGTCCACAGGATTCCAGAGGATGGTTCGGGGGAGATAAAATATGGTGCACAACTCATAGTACGAGAAAACCAGGCGGCGATCTTCTTTTATCAGGGGAGGGCGCTTGATGCGTTTGGCACTGGCAGACATACGCTGACCACTGCAAATATACCGATATTGACTAAGATATTGAGCATCCCGTGGGGCATGAAAAGCCCTCTTCGCGCAGAAGTTTATTTTGTCAGCATGAAGACCTTTACCAATTTCAAATGGGGAACACGCGACCCTGTAGCCTTCAGGGATGATGAACTTGGGCTTATACGACTGAGGGCGTTCGGTGTATTCAATGTCAGGGTATTACAGCCCGTCCTTTTCATAAACACACTTGTGGGCACGCAAGGCATATATAAAACAGAGGAAATCGAAGAATATCTCAGCAATGTGATTGTATCTCGTCTTAATGACTTTCTTGGGGAAAATCTCGATACGATATTTAATCTGCCCGGCAGATATGAATCGATTTCTGAAGGCCTGGTAAAGCAGTTACACGATGATTTTACGCATTACGGATTGGGGTTGGCAAATCTTTACATTAATTCTATAACACCTCCTCAGGATGTGCAGAAGGCAATAGACGACAAAAGCAGACTGAGTGTTTTTGATGATCTAAATAAATTAATGCAGATGAAGGCTGCAATGTCTTTTGAAAAGGCATCTGAAATCCAGGGTGAGGCCGGTGCCGGTCTTGGTATGGGGATGGGATTTATGATGCCTGCGATGTTTGGGGATGCATTAAAGACACGTCAGACACAAAAGGAAGTCATATGGAATGCAATGTGCCCTGATTGTAAACAGCGTGTGCCTGATGATGCCAGGTTTTGTCCATACTGTGGTCACCAGATGCTTGTTTTTCTTCAATGCAGCAAGTGTGGCAAAAACATACCCCCAAATGCGCGTTTTTGCCCAGTATGTGGTAGCCCGACGTCAGAGATGCCTGAGCATGTTAATTGTCCTGCGTGTGGAGCAAAAAATCTCCCAAAATCCGTGTATTGCAATCAGTGTGGCGGAAAAATAGCTTAAAGTGAACGGAAGAACCTGGGAAGTAGAGCATGGCTGTCCCCAATGTGGGGCGCCTGTTATACTTGAAGAAACCGACCGACTTTTTCAATGTCCTTTTTGTAGGGTAAGGCTTTATCTGTCGACCCGTGACTATCTGCATTACTATTTATCGCCACAGAACATTGACGTAGAAGACTTGGTGTATGTTCCTTACTGGCGTTTTAAGGGTATTGTATTTTTTCTTGAATCCTTGCAGGTAGGATCAAAATTTTCAGACGCAACCGCCTTGGCGACCGGATTTAAATATTTTCCATCAACACTCGGGTTACGCCCACAGGCGTTAAGATTGAAGTTCATGACACCTAAAATGAAGGGAATATTTCTCTCATATACTGTTTCTGTTGATGAGGCCTTTAATCTTGATGTCTTGGATAAGGCATTAATTGGCGAGTCAACAAGCCTGATATATAGCCCTTTCATCGTTAAAGGAAAGGACATATCTGATGTGTTTACCGGAAAGGTGATTGGGGGGTTGCCAGAAAATAAATTGGACGTATTTTCAGGGAAGATTAAAAAGGAGGATTGGCAAGCCCATTACCTTGCAATGCTATGTCCGGCTTGTGGCTGGAATCTGGAGGGAGAACGGGATAGTTGTGCGCTTATCTGCAAAAATTGTAGTTCACTTTGGCAGCCATCTGTAAATGGTTTTGATAGACTGGGCTTTGCTTCTGTTAAAGACACAGGGGATGATATGGTTTATCTGCCTTTCTGGCGGATAAAGGCGGATATCGATCGGTTGGAGCTAAAGACGTATGCAGACTTGATACAGTTAGCAAACCTGCCGAAGGCGATAAAGGATGCATGGCATGGCACCGATCTATTTTTCTGGGTACCTGCCTTTAAAGTCCGTCCCGAACTTTTTCTTCGAATAGGTCGTATGGTTACCATTTCTGAAAATAAGGGCAGCTTGGAAGAGGGTTTTCCAAGCGGTGGATATCTGCACCCAGTAACACTTCAAGCCTCTGAGGCAGGTGAATCCCTAAAGATTATCATAGCCGAAATTGTAATAAACAAAAAGAAGATCTTTCCTCTGCTAAAAGATGTGAACATAAGGATCGAAAATCATTTATTGGTTTATTTGCCTTTCAGTCACACCAGGGACGAATTATATAATCCAACTATGCGTCTGACAATCAATAAAAATGCGCTTTTATTTGGACGAAATCTGTAGATACAATCTCCCAGAATTATAAAAACTATTTACCTATTTTTACAATTAAGGTAAATAATACTGCGTTATGAAACAGATAAGAAACTTCAGCATTATAGCTCATATCGATCACGGCAAATCCACGCTTGCTGACCGCCTTATCCAGCATGCAAATCTCGTTGATGCAAGGCAGTTCCGTGACCAGATTCTGGACAATATGGATATCGAACGTGAACGAGGGATCACTATAAAGAGTCAAACGGTCAATCTACCATATAATAGCAAAAAGGGAGAGGAATTCGAGCTTAATCTCATCGATACGCCGGGCCATGTGGATTTTTCTTATGAGGTATCCCGTGCACTTGCATCATGCGAAGGGGTGTTGCTTATTGTTGATGCCTCTCAGGGTGTTGAAGCTCAGACGCTTGCTAATCTGTACGCTGCTATGGAGCATAACCTTGTAATTATACCTGTTATCAATAAGATAGACCTCCCGTCTGCTGATATTGACCGCGTAAAAGATGAGATTGAACATGAACTTGGACTTGACGCTGAAACGGTATTGCTATGTTCTGCAAAGGAGGGTACAGGAATAGAGGATATATTTGAGGCAATTGTTGAGCGGATACCACCACCGAAAGGCGATATCGAGAAAACATTGACGGCGTTGATTTTTGATGCGCATTATGATTCTTTCAGAGGTACAATAGTGAGTTGCAGGGTCTTTGACGGGAGAGTGAAACCTGGAGATACAATAAGACTTATGGCGATGGGGACGGCTTACAAGGTTGAAGAGGTTGGTTATTTTCGCTTAAAGATGGAATCAAAAAAGGAGTTATCTGCCGGTGAGGTTGGTTATCTTATTGCAGGTATAAAGACTGTAAGCGATACAAGAATAGGCGATACGGTTACACTCGATACAATGCCGGCCCACAAGCCCCTTGCTGGATTCAAGGAGGTAAAGCCCGTCGTCTTTTCATCAATATATCCAATAGCTTCGGATGATTATCTTTCTCTAAGTGATGCCCTTGAAAAATACAAATTAAACGATGCGGCCCTTGTTTATCAAAAGGATTCCTCTGCAGCCCTTGGTCAGGGTTTCAGATGTGGGTTTCTTGGACTCCTTCATCTTGAGATCGTGCAGGAACGTCTCGAACGCGAGTTTGACCAGTCTATCATAATGACTTCTCCGAGTGTGCAATATCGATTTTATTTAACCGACGGCCGTATCTTAACGGTTGATAACCCTGCATACTATCCAGATCCTGCTGTAATTGAAAAGGCTGAAGAGCCTTATATAAGGGCAAGCATCATGATACCTGAACGTTATGTTGGGGCTGTAATGAAGATTTGTATGGAAAGGCGTGGAGTAAATTCCCACCTTAATTATCCAACTGCGGGCAGGGTTGAGATTGCCTTTGATATGCCGCTTGCTGAGGTAATATTTGATTTTTATGACAGGCTGAAAAGTATTACGCAAGGATACGGTTCTTTTGACTACGAGATTATTGATTACAGGGAGAGCGACCTTGTAAAACTTGATATACTTGTGAACGGAGAGAGGGTAGATGCGCTGTCCATGATTGTTCATCGAGAACGTTCAAGGGAGAGGGCTGTAAAGGCTTGCGAAAGCCTGAAGGATGAGATCCCCAGACAACAGTTCAAGATAGCCATACAGGGTGCTATCGGAGGCAAGATCATCTCGCGTTCTACGGTTGCACCTTACAGGAAGGATGTTACTGCTAAATGCTATGGCGGTGACATAACACGAAAAAGAAAACTCCTTGAAAAGCAAAAAAAAGGAAAAAAACGAATGCGGATTGTTGGTTCGGTGGAAATACCCCAGAGCGCGTTTATGGCTGTTTTAAAGACAGATTCTGAGTGATGGATCCCCCTGGTTTATATGTCCATATTCCCTTCTGTAAAACTAAGTGTCCTTATTGTGATTTTTATTCAGTAACAGACCTTTCAGCGTTAGATGCATGGCTTGAAGCCTTAAATAAGGAGGCAGACATGTATCGAGATGTTTTCGGTATCTTTGATTCTTTGTATCTTGGCGGTGGTACCCCGTCTCTTCTCGATAATCGACAGATGGAAACCCTAATTAAGATGATAAGGAGGTGTTTTGCTTTCACTAATGATGTAGAAATCTCCATGGAGGTAAACCCTGATGATGTAGATGTGGAAAAGCTTAAATGCTGGCACGACTGTGGTATAAACAGGATCAGCATTGGGGTTCAGTCTTTTGATGATGATGAGCTTGTTTTTTTGAAAAGGAGACATTCTGCGACGGGTGCAAAAAGATCTATAGAACACGTCGTTTCTGTTGGCTTTGAGAATTTCGGTATTGATCTCATGTTTGGCTTGCCCAGTCAGACAGAAGATATCTTGATAAGTAATCTTGAGAAGGCATTAACCTTTGAGCCAAAGCACCTTTCGTGCTATCAGTTGACCCTTGAAAAAAAGACACCTTACGGGAGATTGAAGGCTGAGGGGAGGATTAAACCTCTAAGTGAAAACAAAGAAAAAAGGTTATTTGCTCTGACATCAGCATACTTGAAGTCCAAAGGTTTTATCCATTATGAGATATCAAATTTTGCAAAAGCTGTTCAATATGAATCTCGTCATAATAAAAAATATTGGCAACATATACAATACCTTGGCTTAGGGCCTGCCGCACATTCTTTCAATGACAATAAACGTTGGTGGAACTGCAAGTCTGTTGACAGATATTGTAAGGATATTTCAAAAAGAATAAAACCTATTGATGGTTTTGAAATTCTCTCTGATGAGCAACTTAGGCTGGAACGCCTTTTGCTTGGATTCAGGACAAAATTTGGTGTTGCAATAAGGGATGTAAAAGATAATCAATCATTTGAGCAAACATTGTTACGACTTCAAAGAAGACGCATTGTAAAGGTTGTCAACGATAAAATAGTACCGACAGTGAAAGGTTTTCTAATAGCGAACAGACTTCCACAGATGTTTTTCTGATTGCTAAGTCAAAATGTTATCTTCTATAAATGTTAATTTCGGAGTTTTATTTTAAAATATAATTGTATACAATTTCTTGCAATAAATTTACAAAACATGTATGATTTGTTATGGAATGTTGGTATGTTAAAGGGTATATGGTCATGATTTACTGATGTTTCTTAACGGTGCAGTCTTTAGGTTGTTTTCTTAAAGTTTGACAGTTGATAGAAAGGAGGGGTTTTTTTATGGGATACCAAACAGATATTATTGGAAAAAGGGTCGTCCGAACGGACTCGCTCGCAAAGGTAACAGGAACGGCATTATACACTGCTGACATGAAACTGCCAAACATGCTCGTAGCAAAGATATTGAGAAGTCCTCACCACCACGCACGTATTGTAAAAATCGACACAAGCCCAGCCCTGAAAGTGCCTGGCGTAAAGGCAGCGATAAGCGGTTTTGATGGCTACGGGATAAAGTGGGGCGTTTTCCGCTATACTCAGGACCATGCTATGCTTCCGACCGATAAAGTCCGATATATCGGTGAGGATGTTGCGGCAGTCGCTGCAGTAGATGAGGAAACAGCCAATGAGGCACTTTCTCGTATTATTGTTGAATACGATCCACTACCAGCGGTTTTTGACCCTATCGAGTCGATGAAAGACGGGGCTTCCCAGATCCATAACGAGTATAAAAATAATATCAATATCCATATTCATATCGATGTGGGAAATGTTGATAAGGCAATGGCAGAGGCGTTTATAGTGAGGGAAGATACCTTTAAGGCTGCCGGAGAGGCGTATGCAATGATGGAGCCTTATGCGGTTGTTGCATCATATGCAAATGGTTATCTTGACCTGTGGATGCCAAATGCAGGACCTCATGTTCGGGCAAAGGCATTATCGAATCTCCTGAAAATACCGCTGAACAGGGTTCGGGTACGTCACATCAATTCTGGTGGTGCCTTCGGTGGCCGTTCAGAGGTGGCGCCCGGCGACCTCGTGGCATCTCTTCTTTCCATAAAGGCTGGAAGACCCGTAAAGCTTGTGCTTTCGCGCGAGGAGAATGCAACCAGTTCAAGACAGGTTCATGACATTGTCGCGGTTGTTAAAACAGGCATGAAAAAAGACGGTACAGTAATAGCAAAAGACTTTAAAGTAATATACGATGGCGGTGCATACAGTAGTACGGGTCCCATAGCAACGTCCATACCTTTTTATGTATATGAGGAATGTTACCGTTTCCCAAATGTCCGATATAACGGATACAGGGTATTTACCAACAAGGGTATTCGAGGTATGTATGGCTGTCATGGCAGGGCGTTTCTCGCCGGCAATGAGGCACAGATGGACATCATGGCCAAAGAGCTTGGTATCGACCCGGTTGAGATACGTCTAAAAAATGGCTTGACAGCAGGAGAGACAACGGCAACAAAATCAAAGATTACGAGTTGCGGTCTTGCAGAAACGATTAGGGCGGCATCCGAGAAAACAAAATTTAAAGAAAGATGGGCACAAAAAGAGGATAATAAGGGTATCGGCATGGGTTGTATTGCAATTATGTGCGGTTTTCCTATGGGATTTCGTTCTGGTTCTTCGTGTTATGTAAAGATAAATGATGATGGGCAGGTAACACTTGTTACAGGGCTTGTTGACAATGGTCAGGGGAATGAATCTATGGTTGTCCAGGTGGCGTCTGAGGTGCTCGGTGTTCCCATGGAGGATATCAATCTGGTAAATGCCGACACAGAGGTGACAAACCTCGATCCAGGGGCATATTCACAGGCAGCCGCTTTCGTAGGGGCAAACGCTGTAAAGGCTGCATGTGAGAACGCGCGAAAGAGGATTGTGTCAATAGCCGCTGAAAAACTTGGCACAGAAGAAAACGATATTGGACTCAAAAATCGCATGGCCTATTCTATCTCAATGCCTGATAAAAAGATGCCTATTTCATGGGTTGTAAGGGAGGCATTTTTCAGAGGGGAACCGATCGTTGCAACAGGTTCTTATTTCCCAAACATTGATTTTGAGAGGGAATGGGTGTCGAGACCTTGGGGCCAGATGGCGGGAACATTCTCTTTTGGAACTTCTGTAGCAGAGGTTGATATTGATCCTGAAACAGGAAAGATAACCATGCCGAGATTTACAGCAGCACACGATTGTGGTCGTCCAATAAATCCTATGGCAGTAGAAGGACAGATGGATGGATCAATTCAACAGGCAGGTGTTGCGACAATCACTGAAGGTAATGTCTGGGATAACGGATTTCTCTTGAACCCCGACCTCCTTGAATATAAAGTGCCTCTTGCCTGTGATATGCCAGAGATAGAAACGCTTATAGTTGAGTCTCATGACCCGGATGGGCCTTTTGGGGCAAAGGAAGGGGGTCTTACGGTGAGGATGAATGCATACAGTGCTGTGGCATGTGCCGTGACAAATGCAACAGGAAAATTGTTCAGTGAACTGCCACTCACGCCTGATAAGGTGTTGGTATTGCTTGATGACAATAAGGGGGTGAAGGGATGATTTTACCTAAATTCGCATATGCTAAACCGAAAAGTATCGATGAAACGATTGAATTGTATACGAGGTACGAGGGAAGGGCCTGCTATCTTGCTGGAGGGACAGATATTATACCCCTGGCAAAACAAAGACTTGTTGCGCCCGATATTGTCATTGACCTTAAAAATATTGAAGGGCTAAAGGCAATCGAAAAAAATGATGACTTTTTGATAATTGGTGCCAATACAACCATTTTTGATTTAAAAAAATACCCTTTAACAAAGGAATATTTTAGAGGTTTTTATGAATCGCTTGATGAAACATCGTGCGAAACATTACAGATGAGAGGAACCATAGGGGGCAATATCCTCCAGAACACACGCTGTCTTTTTTACAACAAGTCCATTGAGTGGCGAACAGCACGAGGATTCTGTTTTAAAATGGGAGGTGCAGTATGTAATGCCGTGCCCAAAGGTAATATATGCTTTTCAAATTATTGCAGCGATAATGCAGTATCTTTGATTACATTATCTGCAGAGCTTGGCTTTGTCAGCCCCAAAGGAGAACGGAGAATTAATATTGAAGAGATATTTTCTGGAAACAGCATAAAACCATTCAATCTCGAACCAGGGGAGATTTTAACCAGGATTTATATCCCGATGAAAAAAAACAGTGGTGCATATGAAAAAATTAGGGTGAGAGGCTCCATTGATTATCCCCTTATAAACGTAGCAGTTGCCCTAAAAGATAGTGGAGGAGATGTGTCTATTGGGGGTGTAGGGCCTGCACCGCTCTCGTATCATATTGATAGCGTGGATGAAAATAGCGTAGAAGCGCTTGCACAAAAGGCATATAGCGATGTTAAGACCGTTGCCAATACTGTTCTTACTCCATCTTACAGAAAGAGAATGGCAAAGGTTCTTGTGAAGAGGGCTATAAAAAGGGCATTACAGGAGGTCAAGTGATGGATACAATTAATGTTTCTTTTCGGATAAACGGAGAAAAGGCTACAGTGGATGTAAAACCATACGAAACACTCCTCGAAACCGTCCGTGAAAGACTATCGCTTACCGGTGCAAAGGAGGCCTGTGGTCTTGGCGCGTGCGGTGCATGCACTGTTCTTTTAAACGGAATACCGGTAAGGTCATGTCTTATATTAACGGCTGAAGCTGAAGGGGCAGATATTGTAACCATTGAAGGCATGAAACAGAACGGAAAACTCCATCCACTCCAGGAGTCTTTCATGAAAAACGGGGCTGTTCAGTGTGGTTTTTGTACCTCCGGGATGATACTGACTGCAAAGGCTTTTCTTGACAGGAATAAAAAGCCGACCAGAAAGGATATCGTTAAGGCAATTTCATCCAACGTGTGCCGTTGTACAGGATACAGAAAGATTGTCGATGCCGTGGAAGAAGCAGCTCAGAATATGCAGTCTTAGTTTGGGGTGATTAAGACAAGGTGTCGTCACAGCGGGTGCTTGACGATTTATCAGGACGTGCTTATAGTTGTGGACAGATAAGACGATTTACTTAAAAAAGGTCTAAATTATGAAAATCAACGTTAACATTGATTCCAATTTGCGCATACGTAACGTCTTTGAACCTCCGATCAGGATAGATTTCGATAACGAAGATGTTACGCTAAGAGATGTGCTCCTTAAACTCAAAAATATGTATCCCTACTTGAGATTTATTGAGAAAGGAGAAATGGGCGATGATTTGAGGCATCTCTATCTGAACGGTGAAAATCATTTTAACTTTTCTGAGGGATTAAACAGGAAGGTTTCAGAAGACGATACTGTCCACGTCGAGGCATACCTTGACCCTCTTGCTGGTGGTTAGCACGTTTTTATTTGTTGTTTTGACTCAGCATAAGACCACACGTTTCATTCGAATTGAAAATGGTTGATATCGCCCCAAAAATATCAACATCAGACAGTAGCCTTTAATATTGTATGTGACTGCAAAAATGTCTTTGACAATAGCAAGACAATGTAGTTGAATACACCGGTGAATCTATTTCATGCGCTTATATTTGGTATTGTTGAAGGCATAACGGAATTTCTGCCCATATCTTCAACAGGCCACCTTATGTTGACCGCCCGGGTACTTGGTCTTTCTCAGACTGAATTTCTCAAGACCTTCGAAATCGTCATACAACTTGGGGCTATCCTTTCTGTAATTGTTTTGTATTGGAGAACATTGATTGTTAATATCGAAGCATTAAAAAGGGTAATCCTTGCCTTTATTCCAACCGCAGTGCTTGGACTTATTTTTTATAAGATTATTAAGCATTTACTTATGGGCAGTAGTCAGGTTGTTCTCTGGTCTATGTTTGTTGGAGGAATATGCCTTATTGTATTCGAGTTGATTCACAAAGAAAAGGATAATGCTTTAGAAGATATTGGCAGTATTCCTTATCGCACATCGCTTTTAATCGGCTTGTTTCAATCTATTGCCATGATTCCTGGTGTCTCCCGTTCTGCAGCCACGATTGTAGGTGGTCTGGTGCTGGGCCTAAAAAGAAAAACAATCGTCGAATTTTCATTTATTCTCGCAGTTCCAACAATGCTTGCGGCAACAGTTCTGGATTTGATGAAAAATGTGAATCAGTTCTCTATAGCACAGATCAATTTCTTGTCTATCGGATTCATTCTTTCTTTTGTGTTTGCCCTTTTAAGTGTTAAATTCTTGCTGAATTTTATAAAACACCATTCTTTCATCAGCTTTGGAATCTACAGGATCATTCTTGCGCTGTTGTTCTGGGTTTTTTCAAGTTCAATGGAACATTTTTAGCTTTATAGTATTTTTTTAAACCCTTTATTTTTTACGTAACAATCTCCCCTTCTCTGACAATATCTTTTTTGATTTTTGAAAGCAATTCCTGAAAAACAGGCAGAACATCCGTTCTAAACCTTCCCGCTACAAGGACATACATGATATCATCACCGATACGGAGGGTGCCTTCATTTATCCAGACCTTTATGTCTACTATGCCTTCCCTTTCTTTTGCCTCATTTATACATTCTGAAAGCCCCTTGCTGTCATATGAAAGTCTCATGCCCTTTACGGTTTTTCCGTCTCTTGATGTTGCCCTTACGACGCCATTGTGTACAAGGATCATACCTAAAGATTCAGGGTTACACTGTGCCTTTACATCCTTTATCCATTGATCCACCATGATAACCTCCATTTTGATTTTTAGAATATTATATCAATTTTCTACAAAATAATCCTTTTTATGACTCAAATAATTTTGAACATTGAAAATATGAGGTGTTTGCTATATTATTTTACAATGTAATTTTAATGCTTTGTTCGGAGGATGCTATGAAAAATAAGCTGACTATATCCATTTTAGTATCTTCGTTTTGTATTTTTGTAATCAGTACACTTTTGATTGTATGTAATGTTTATGCCCAAGGCGAAGATCAGAAAAAATATGAAGAGTATCGCAAGGCTATAAAAAAGGAATATGGCATAGATATAATACATTTCAGGGGAAATTTAAAGGGTGGAAGGGCAGATGGCAAGCCCATAACTAAATATGATTTGCAGCAGTTGTTAATTGGTATTAAGATTGAGCAGGAGCATACATCCAACAGGATGATAGCGCTTGAAATAGCTACAGACCACCTTGAAGAGATACCAGATTATTACACAAGACTGGAAAAGATGGAAAATGATGCCGAGGCGGAGATGAAGGCAAAGGCAGAACAGCAGAAAAAGTAACGGAGGAAAATTGATGAAAACAGTCATTCTTTTTGGGAGTCCACGCAAGGACGGCAATACAATTCAGCTTTCAGATGCATTTTCACAAAAATTAAAGGAAAAAGGCTGCGATGTAAGAATCATATATTTAAATGACCTCAATATAAGGCCTTGCCAGGGTTGCTTAACCTGTTCGCCTGAAGGTGTGTGCAGGATAAACGATGATATGAAGGATATCCGTAAATATATTGTGGAATCAGACCTTATAGTATATGCGACGCCCGTATATTGGTCTACGCCTTCAAGTCAGTTGAAACTCGTCATAGACAGGTCTATTGCATTTATCGATACAGAATATAACTCACGAATCAAGGGTAAAAAGGCTGTTACCATCATGACATGTGCCGATGAAAACAAAGATACATTTTTGATAATAAAAGATATGTTTAAAAGAGCCTTTGACTTCCTCGGTATATCATATGTAGGAAGCATAGATGCTACAGGTTGTACGGCAAAAGGTGTTGTAAATAAAGAATCTATCGAAAGGGCTGCACAGATAGCAGAATCCCTTGTATGACGCCGGAAAGACTTACTTACTTTACCTCTAAAAAGGTGGGCAAGGCTATCTGGGACTACCAGATGTTAAAAGAGGGCGATAAGGTCCTTATGGCTGTCTCTGGAGGAAAGGACAGCCTCTGTCTTCTGCGCATAATGAAGGAGAGGATAAAGTTTGTCCCGATTTACTATGAGGTTACCGCTTGTTATGTTGACATGGGTTTTGAATGGGTAAATAAGGACAGCCTCGTAAGACATCTTGAAAACGAAGGTTTGCCATACATAATTGCCCAACCACCGTCAGGGTGGAATAACAAGGGTGATTACAACTGTTTCTGGTGTAGCTGGAACAGGCGGAAGTCCCTTTTTAATCTAGCCCATGAAAAGGGTTTTACGAAAATTGTCTTTGCGCATCATATGGATGATATTATTGAAACTATGCTTTTAAACCTTTTTTTCAATGGGGAGATTTGCACAATGACTCCATATCAGGAATTATTCGAAGGTAGGTTGGCGATCATAAGACCACTTGCCTACGTTGAAGAGGTAGAGCTTGCAAGGCTTGCATCTATGCTTTCGTTGCCAGTTGTATCGTCTTTGTGCCCCAATAGTATGACATCTAAAAGAACCCTTGTGAAAAATATGGTGCGAGAATTAAAAAAACATAATAAAAATGTGAAAAAAAATATCTTTAGAAGTGTAAAAAGGGTCAGACACGAATACCTGTTAGAGCATACAGTATAGTTATTAATTCATAATGCCATGAGACATTTGATTTATCGCTTATTATTTTGAGCCTGAGGTTCCCTTTTTCATGCTGTCGATGATTCTCATGATATTTGCCGCTTCCATTGAGTTTATGCCGTATTTTGCGATTGCCTTTTCGAAATGGCTTCTTGCTTGATCAAGTCTGCCGTTTTCCAGATAAAACCTGCCGAGATATTTATGGCCATCGGCCTCATGGCCAGTTCGTCCCATAAGCATTCCATAGCGATAATAGATATCAGGATATATGTTGCCATAAGGCAATATCTGCTTAAATACATCTATTGCTGAATTTGTTTTACCGGAGCCTTCTAATGCCCTCGCAAAATAAAATCTTGCGATTGGACCTGTTTCATGTTTAAGTATCTCTTCGGCTTCAGAAAATCTGTATGCATTTACCAGCATCTCACCGAGAAATGTGTTTTTATAAGGTGAATCCATCGATTTTATTAATTCAATGGCCTTATTTACGTTGCCTTTTATTGAGTACACGAGGGCTGCACCGTACACATTGACCGGGTTTGATTTATCTTTTTCATATTTTCCAATCCAAATGTCTTCAGAGCTTCCCCTTGTGTCTTTGTGAAGTATATTTGTACGTGTCACCAGGTAAGAAAAAAGGGATGTATCAATTTGTACGGGCTTTCTTTGCCATGTGTTTTCGAGTTTTATAATCCTTTCCTCATTATATGGATGTGTTAAAAGATATTGCGGTAGCACCTTATCGCCGCCTGCCGACCTTAGCTTGCGTAGAAAGTCCGCTGTGCCAAGACCTCCATATCCTGTTTTGTCTGCTATTGTAGCACCTACTCTGTCGGCCTCATCCTCGTCTTCACGTGAATACTTAAGGGACATCGCCTGTGCTGAACCCATCCCTGTTGTAAGAACCGCACCCTTTACCCCAGGATCCGGTACTATTATGGCTGCAAGTAACGCTGCGATTGATGCGATATTTATATATTTTTCCTTTTCTATTCTTTTCGCTATATGACGTCTCGATATGTGTGCAAACTCGTGCGCCATAACACCTGCAAGCTCTTCTTCTTTATCACACATAGCGATTAGGCCAGTTGAAATAAACACATAGCCACCCATGGTTGCAAAGGCATCGGGTGCTTGATAATCAATAATTGTTAGCACAATTGGAAAGGACAGGCTTGCGTTTTGCTCGAGTCTGTTTTTAATGTCATTAACATAGATAGAGATAAAAGGATCATTGTTTACCGGTACTGACCTTGCAATCTCTAAATAAATTTCTTTGCCGTATTTCTTTTCCTCCTCAAGCGTTAAAGCAAACAAAAAATACGGAAATACGAATAATAAAAGGAACATTACAAGGATTTTAGACTTCATCGGGCTACTGAGGCTTTTGATTTGCTTGTTTTTGTCTTCTTTGTCTTCTTTTTTTTCTTCGCAACAGGTTTAGTCTCTTTTTTGTGTTTGTATGACGTAAGCTTGACATTGTAAGATTTTGCCAATCTTATTTCCTTGTCTGACGGGAGTTGTTCGTAAAGATTTTTCAATATGTTTATGGCGTCACCCCATAAGTTGTTGCTGCCAAGTAGGGCGAGTATATAAACCCTCCCATCCTTTTCAAATGCACCCACATAACAATGTCTCGAAAGCTTTGTAAAGCCTGTTTTTCCAGCAATGGCTGGCTCAAAACAGAATAAAAATCTGTTGTGGTTTTTATAGCGGATAGATTTTTCACCCTCTTTAAATGAAAAATATCTTTCTGCTGCAATCTCTCTAAATCGGTCGATTGACAGTGCATATCTCATTATCAGGGCAAGGTCATAGGCAGTGGTGTATTGGTTGTTAACGTAAAGACCGGATGCATTCCTGAAATTCGTATTATATGCACCTATCTCAAATGCCTTTCTGTTCATCGCGTCAGCAAAGGCTGTTTCACTTCCACATACATGAACCGCAATGGCATATGCTGCATCGTTTGCAGATTTAACCATAGCACCTTTTATTAAATCGATGGCCCTGTATTCTGCGCCAGGTGAGAGACTTAGTTTTGAAGGCGGTATGGAGACAACGTTACCATCTGCCCTTATAATCTCGTTACCGTTTAATTTTTCTAATGCAACTATAGTTGTCATGACCTTTGTGGTGCTTGCTGGGGCAAGTCTTTTGTGGTAATCCCTGCCCGAAACAACATTAAAAGAATCTTTTTCAACAAGGATGTAAGAAGGGGCTGTAATAACATCATCAGCCGTTGCAAAGAATGGAAAGAGCAAGATTACAATTGCAATGATGACATTCATCATATTTTTATAACATGTAATCTATTGCACATCAAACCTTTTATTGTGTTTCAATGTGTTTACACTGAAAAGCATCTATTCGATGCGATTAATTATATATAGCCTGGAAGATATGTTTTTTGTTGTTGACACTGTTGATTCTTCTTGTTAGCTTTTTATTGCACAGTTGATTAAATACAATCAGTGCAAAAATATTTGGTTTATGAATTATCAGCAATGAGCTAAAACTGATATAGGGGGTAATATGAAAAATGATGGAAGGGTAGCAAGGATAACAGAGGTTGTTGCAGGCTCTCCGAAAAGTTTTGATGATGCTATAACTGTAGGATTTAAACGTGCCTCTAAAACATTAAGGGGTATAACCGGTCTGAAGGTAAAGGATTACAGGTGCAAAGTTGAAGACGGAAAGATTGTAGAATATAGGGTTACACTTGAGGTTATTTTTGTTCTTGAAAGTTAGGGCGTAATCCACCCTTATTTGGGCATAGTTTCATATACCATGCAAACAAACGGAGATAATACATGTATTTAACCCTTTGTTTTTCTGAACAGAGAATAAAGGGTACTATGCAGTATGTGACAATTATAAGAAGGCATTTAAGAAATCTTATAAGGTTAAAGGCAGCATAATAGAGATAGCTGTGGTGTTTTTTAATGAATTTGTGCAATGAAATGTTGTATTCAATCCTTCCGTTGATCCACGATTGCTTGACCGTCTTGCCCTGAAAGTGCACTATCTTTACATCAGGAAGAAAAACAATTCTAAGGCCATTTTCTCTGACCCTCAGACATAGGTCTGTTTCCTCAAGGAAAAAGAAAAATCGTTCATCAAAACCGCCAGTAACATTAAACGCATTTCTTGAGATCATTAAAGCTGCACCAATAAGAGAGTCCACATCAACAGGGGCGGTATATATACGGTTTTTATTCGCATATCTGGAAGGTAAGAAAAACTCTAAGACAGATTTTGGAATAAACTCAATAATCATATTAGGTCTGTATGCAAAGGAACGTTGCGGTTTCATGTTATCGTAAACGAGTTGTGGTCCACAGATGCCCACGTCCTTTTGTGCTGCCATGAATTCGAGCATCTTGAAAATTTCACCTTTAATTATAATGGTATCGGAATTCAAAAGGAGTATGTAGTGGCCTGTTGTGTGTGCTATCCCTGTGTTTGCTGCTGCAGCGAAGCCTTTGTTTTCAGAGTTTTTTATAAGCAAAACTTCCGGGAAATCATGCGTAATCATTGTGTCTGTTCCGTCGGTTGAAGCGTTATCTACAACAACCAGTTCTTTTATGAAAGGTTGAAGTGAAATATCGTTTTTTATAGAGCAGAGAAGACCCTTGAGCATTTCCTTCGTGTTTTTTGTTATAATGACGACAGATACAGATTCAGTGCCGCTCATCTATTTTTTTGCCTTTTTTGAAGGCCTTTTCATTGAACACACCACAAGACACAAGCCACATTTTATACAAAGACCTTCATCGATGGTAATCTTTTGTTTTTCGTTATCAAAAACAAGGGCAGGGCAATCAAAGTATTTGGTGCACACCTTGCATCCTATGCAATTCTGTTCGATATCGACCGCACCAGATGAGGCATCAGGCTTTGTTTTCGCTGAAAGGATACACTCTCTTTTTGTAATTATCATGGCTGGTTTATGTTCAAGATTATTATCAGATGCAAGGTAATTGTAGGCTTCTTTTAATGTCTCTATTAAAAGGGGTATGTCATAAGGGTCTATAATCCTGAGAAAGTCAACGCCAAATGCCTTGACCACATCTTGAATATTAATTGAATGTGTTTTTGTGCCATCTGCCGTTATCCCTGACTGTGGCGTTGGCTGCATACCTGTCATGGCGGTTGTGCTGTTGTCCATAATCACAAGAATGAATCTCTTGCCTGTCAATCTTGCATCGTATAGAGGTTCAAGACCGGCGTGAAAAAATGTGGAATCACCGATCGATGCAATAATAGGTATAAATTTTCCATCCTGAGAAAATGCCTTGTAAAAACCTGAAGCAAGGTCAACGCCTCCCCCCATATCGATGCATGTATCAACTGCCCCCATAGAAATGCCGAGTGTATAACATCCTATATCACCTGGAAAAATCGCATCAGGAAAGGCATGTTTCATAGCAAAGAATGCAGACCTGTGGGGGCATCCTGCGCAAAGCGTAGGTGGTCTTGGTGTAAATGTAATTTCTTTCAATGAATCTTCAATTGAAATATCCGGACTAAACCCACTCTTTCCAAGGCCAGTCTCATTTGCAAGCCGTTCTATAATGTCCCTTATAGTATCGTAAGTAAGTTCTCCGGCAGCAGGAACATATCCGTTTTTCCTGCCGAAAACCTTGTTACCTCTGTGTATGACTGATTCCAAGACGATGTCCGTTTCCTCGAGTACAAGTATCTTTTCCAGGCTATCTACGAAATCAAATAGTCCTTTTTCAACAGGATTAATCTTGATGACCTTGTATATTGGTATTTTGTATAACATATTGAGTTCGTGGACAACATCTGCAGTAATTGAAAATGTCATGCCTGAGGCCACTATACCGAACTTGCCTTTTGGCGGAGGGTTTTTATCGCTTGGTTTTACAACCCCCACTTTCCCCTCTATACCGTCTTTTAATCCTTTGGTATGTGTACCAAACCCTCCGCTCTGTAAAAATATCCCCTCGTTCAATACGACCTTTCTCGTGCCAGGTTTGTAAAGACCAATATTTTCCCTTGCATGGCTCACCCTATGGGTAGGACGGACAACTACTGGAACCTTGTGTTTATATGAATATTCCATGGCATGGTATGCTACATCACCGGCTTCCCTTGGTGAGCACGGGTCGAATACAGTCACACCCATAAGCGTAGCTATCAACCTTGTGTCCTGTTCTGTCTGGGAAGATTGAGGTCCCGGGTCATCGCAACAGATGATGACAAGCCCGCCTTTTATCCTTTTTCGCCTTGCAGACAGAAAAGATGGAAATGCCACATTCAAGCCAACCTGTTTCATCATGCACGCCGCTTTTTTTCCCGTTAAGGCGGCACCAAATGCAACCTCAAAGGCGCATCGCTCATTTGTGGACCATTCGGCATGTATGTGTCCGCCCTCTCTTTTGTTAAATTCAATGATGCCTGGTATTATCTCGGAACTTGGGGTACCTGGATAAGCCGCTGCAAGCTCCAACCCTGCCTCTACGAGACCCCTTGCTATACTGTAATTTCCAATCATAACTTCCATCTTTATATTACCCACGATTCATCCTCCAAGACAAAGCATCTCATTCAACCTGGGATTGATATCCTGCATCAAATATCTCGAGATTTTTTTCAACAAGCTTAGATTTTGTTTTTTCTTTTATCGTTTCCCTGAGGGCATTGACATTATATGGAGCTTTTCCAACATTTGCAAAGAACCCAAGAAGCGCCATATTAGATGCCTGTATCGACCCTTTGCTGCTTGCAATACCGTCAGCATCGACAAGATGGCAATCAACACGCCTTGCCTTCAAAAGTTCATCTACCCTAACAGGAAGCGTTTTTTTCCGCGTATTTATCAAAGCGGTCCCGCCCTTCTTCAAAAAAACAAGGTTTCTGTAAAATTCACTTTCTTCAAAGGCAAACAAAATATCGGCGTTTTCCCTTCCTATTAGAGGGCTATTGCAATCACCTATTTTTATAAGTGAGACAACAGAGCCACCTCTCTGGCTCATACCGTATTCATCTGATGCCATAGCCTTCATACCAGCCTTTACAGCGGTCTCTATCAGCATTGTTGAAGCAAGGAGGACCCCCCTTCCCCCTATACCAGTGCATACGATTTCAAGTTTCATGGTCACTCCTGGTATTATCGAATTGTAAAAATTGAACACCGAACAGTAAGCGGCAGTAAATTGGCAAAATCCTGTATTTGATTAGCAATTCTGTTTTTGCAATCTGCAACGATCTTTTATTTGTCATATAATCCCCCTGTAGAACAAAACAGTCAGTGCATCGCTGTTTATAAAACTTTCAATGTCCGTGGTATCATTGATGTGGTGATAGTTATAAAAACCGAATCCATCCATTATGCGTCTGATCTCATCTTCTTTTTCGTTTGTCAAAATGAGCAGTACATATGAGGAGTTGTTATACAGGGTATTTACAAAGGCAGGCATGCCGGAATGAAAAAAATGTTCCTCAAACGTTATTGCAAGTACCTTTCTTTTAGGTTCCAGCTTTTTGATGCCGTGCGCCATATTTATTGAAGATGCAGCACCGAGCTTATCTCTAATGATTTCAAAACCATACATAGTCTCTTCAGGCTTTGGTGTTTTGGGAACCTCCTTTAAGTGTTCGGTCTTAACCTTTGTCATATCTGGAATTTGCATTTGAAGAACCGGATATTCCCCTTCTATCACATATACATCTTCAACACATTGCATAAAGTCATCAACAAGTTTTAGAGGTAATGGATAAATAGTTGAAAGGAAAAGCACATTTGTATCTTCCGAATAGAATTCAAGAAACTCCTTTTTATTTGTAATAATTCCTGTTTTGCTACCGCGTATAATCTTCGAGTTGCCCTCGTAACCTTCAAATTCTTTCCTTATCTTTTCTGTTTTATCGTTGATGAGTTGATGAAGTTGAAATCTAAATTTTGGAGTAGCAGCCCAACGGCCTGGGTTTTTTTCAAATAAAGAAAAACCAGATCCTGTTTCTCGCATCCCGTAACTCAAATCATTATCCTTTGCCTCTTGTATTTCACTTGTTTCTGTTTGAACTATCACGGGTATCTGATATTTTTCAGAAATATAATATGCGTATTGAATGGTTTTATTCAATAAATCTGGATATATAGATACGATAACGGGGAGTTTTGAAAACGGTCCCAAGGGGGTGATCTCTTCATCGGTATCCTTCATGCACATCAAAACAAACCCGCCGATGACACCTGTATAAGCTGAGCTCATAAGGGGATCAAGGGCTTCATAGAGTCCCTCGGTAGAAAAAATACATGCCGTCCTTTTTGATAAAATCCCCCCGGCGAGGGCAAGTTCATATGCAACCTTTTCGTTTATCGAGACTTCATAGTGGAATGAAGCATTTGCATCCTTTAGCGACCCAAGAGTGTTTCCAATCGATCTGTTTGTAGTGTATATAAGTCTTGTACCGTTACCAATCAGTGCTTCACATAAATTATCATGCATAACTTTTCCTTTTTGAACTTAACTAAATAATGATTGCCAAGAGGTATCCTAATTTTCTCAAATCAATTTTCTCAATATTTCTATTCCCTTGAGCAGGTTTTCCTCGCTAGCAGCGAATGAAATACGTACATTAGATTTCTTTTTCGAAAAAACGCTGCCAGGAATGATAAAAAGATTGTTTTTCAGTGCCTTTTCTACGAACTTATCACCGTTTCCTCCAGGCACCTCTGGAAATATAAAGTATGCACCCTTTGGTTTAACAACATTATACTTATCCTTTATACCCTCATAGATTAGGTCTCTTTTTCTTTTGTAATCTTTGATTAAGGCATTTGTATCGTAGTCTAGGGCATAAAGGGCAGCCTTCTGGGCAAAGGAATTGACACTGCTGAATGCGTATTGTTGCATAGTCACCATGCATTGGATTAGTTCTTTTGAACCAGCAACATAACCGATTCTCCAACCTGTCATTCCCCATGTTTTTGAAAAACCACCGAATGTAATTGCTCTATCGTAAAGTTGACCGAGATAAACCCTTTCAATGTCATCATAAACAAATTTGTCATAGATATCATCTGAGAAGACAAGAAGGTTCTTCTCTTTTGCCACCCTCGCCACCATTTCGAGTTCTTCTTTTGAATGAACCATGCCTGTGGGGTTATTGGGGCTGTTGATCAGAATTATCTTTGTTTTGTCGGTAATTGCAGCCCTTAATGCGTCTTCCTCCAATGTGAAATCTGGATATGTGTCCACAAACACAGGCTTGCCACCCAAAAGCGCTATCTGATACTCATAAAGCACAAAATATGGGTCGGGGATTACCACTTCATCGCCGGGATTCAACGTTACCATAAGGGCAAGAAGTAGTCCGCCAGTCACACCCGCTGTAACGATAACATCATCGCATATTATCCCTCTTTTTTTGAGCATACGAAATATCTTTACCCTTAGTTCTGGTATGCCGCCAGAAGAGGTATATTTATTAAATCCGGCATTAATCCATTTTATACCTTCTTCTTTTACGGGTTTGGGTATATCAAAGTCAGGTTCGCCTATACTCAGGTTTATAGGGTTTTTTACTTTGTTTGCAAGGTCGAATATTTTTCTGACCCCCGATGGTCTCATGTTCATCACTCTATCAGACAGAAACACTATTTCCTCCTAATCCTTTTCAACCAAATTATTAACTAACTCCACAATCCTTTCAAGCCTTGTTTTAGGCAAAGAAGCAAAATAATTAAAAAACCCCTCTTCCCCCATCAACCCCTTGAGATAGCCTTCAATATCCATCCTGTTTGCCCAGCATCTCGGTGTGCTTAAGCATGGTAAACCTTCATGCATTGATATGCAATAATAAAATTCAACAATCATGCCAAGCTGTGAACAATATATATTCATAACTATCCTAATCCTGAATAAATTTAAATATCAAACAATTTTGCAATTCAAAGATTTTCATTATCTTGGTTTTGGATATTTTTCCAAATCTTTCACCAGTCTTGCTATCTCTTCGTCAGGTAGTACATAGTCGCCGAGCATTCCTGATAAAAATGCATCATAAGACGGTAGATCAATGATGCCATGCCCGCTCCAGTTCATCAGAATTGTTTTTTCTTTACCTTCTTCCTTTGCCCTTTTTGCTTCTTCTATCACACAGGCAATGGCATGTGTAGTCTCAGGCGCTGGAATAAATCCTTCAGTCCTTGCAAACAGAATGCCTGCAGAAAACGTTTCAAGCTGAGTATATGCCCTTGCCTCAATTAGACCGTCAATAAGGAGTTTACTCACAATAGGTGACATGCCATGGTATCTTAGACCGCCTGCATGGATAGGTGCTGGGACAAACCCATGTCCTATAGAATGCATTGGTAACAAAGGGGTCATCTTTGCTGTGTCAGCAAAGTCGTATATATAAGGCCCTTTTGTCAGGGTAGGGCATGACGTTGGTTCTGAGGCTATTATTTTAATGTTTTTTCCGTATATCTTATCCCTTATAAATGGAAACGAAAGACCAGCAAAATTGCTCCCGCCGCCAGCACAACCTATTACCACATCAGGATATTCGTTGACCGAGGCAAGTTGTTTCTCGGCCTCAAGCCCTATCACCGTCTGATGCAACATCACATGGTTGAGTACGCTGCCCAATGAATACTTTGTGTCCTTTGATGTAACTGCATCCTCTATTGCCTCGCTTATGGCAATTCCAAGACTTCCCGGGTGTTCGGGATTCTTTTCGTAAAAACCCTTTCCGGTGTTGGTGTCAGGACTGGGGCTTGGTACACACTTACCACCCCACGTCTCCATCATTATCTTTCTATAGGGTTTTTGGTTATAACTGACACGTACCATATATACCTTCAGTTCAAGTCCAAACAGGTTACAGGCAAATGAAAGGGCACTTCCCCATTGACCTGCACCGGTTTCTGTTGTAAGTCTTTTTGTGCCTGAGATCTTGTTATAATATACCTGTGCGACGGCAGTATTGGGCTTATGACTTCCGGGAGGACTGACCCCCTCGTTTTTATAGTATATCTTTGCAGGTGTTCCGAGATGTCTTTCAAGCCCATAAGCCCTGCACAAGGGTGTAGGTCTCCATATGAGAAGTTTTTCAATTATCTCATCGGGTATATCGATCCACCTTTCGACGCTTGCCTCTTGCTCGATAATGTTCATAGGGAAAATCTGTGAAAGCATATCTGGCGTAATAGGCTCACCTGTCTCGGGGTTAAGTGGTGGAGGCAGAGGGGTTTGCAAATCAGCCTGTATGTTGTACCATGCACGCGGTATATCACGTTCGTTTAACAGTATTTTTTTTTCCATTGTTTCTCCTCCTCATATTTTTTTTCAACTAACTTAATATAAAAAAGACCATGGGTGTTGTTGCTCCCCATGGCCTCCAAATAAAAAAGGCCACAGGCGGTATGAAACCGCCCGTGGCCAAATATTTACGGTTTCATACCTATAATATTTGCCACCACCATATCCAGTTGATATTTTCTATTTTCATTGCGATGTTAATCATAATGTTCTTTTTTTAGCACAATCAACTTTATTATGTCAAGATATTTCAAATATTTTAAAAGAGAATAGGGACAAATTAACCATAGACAGTCAATTACTGAATTTGCGTGTTGACTTTGATTGTTTTTCTTATTATAAAAATGTTAATGCCTGGGTGGCGGAATAGGTAGACGCAAGGGACTTAAAATCCCTCGGTCCTTGTGGCTGTACGGGTTCGATTCCCGTCCCGGGCATTTATATTTTCAAATAATTACCATTCATAATAAATTAATTCGTAGCATGATATATTTTGGATTTTTTATCCTATTTCTACCCAAAGAAAAGAAATCGAAGGAAAAAGCGGGAAGTAAGTCTTGGCTTATCAGACAAAATCAATAAAACAAAAAGGCAACTCTATTAAGATTTGGTAATCCTAAAATTTACTTCAAACGCATCTTCACTTTGATTCGCTCAACCTTATTATGTTCTTTTGATGATTATGCTTTGATATTTTTTTTCTTGTTAGGGCAAAAAAAGTGGTGTAGTTTATCCGCCATGATAAGGGAAAGTCAAAGAGATTACATGATTGTTTTGAGCATCGCTTTTGCATCTTTTTTGGCACGGCTCAACCTCTATACGGTCAATGTTTCCCTCCCCACCATTTCCCGAGCGTTCAATATAGGAACTTCCGAGGCATCACAGATTGTAACGGCATATTTGGTTGTTATTACCGGCACGCTAATACTCTTTGGCAAACTTGGCGACAAGTTGGGGTTTAAAGACCTATTCATCATAGGCTATATAGTGTTTATTTTAGGTTCGTTATTGTGCGGATTGTCGCAGGGGATCTATTCGCTTATCGCCTCCAGGTTTTTGCAGGGATTGGGGAGTTCTATTCTTCTTGCAACGAGTTTTGCCATGATAGCACAAACTATCCCACGGGAAAAACTTGGATGGGCATTTGGTATAAACGCCACTGCTACTGCCATTGGAGTTGCCGCCGGGGCACCGCTGGGCGGCATAATCGCCGGGTATTTTTCTTGGAGACTTGTTTTTTTGATTAATATCCCGCTTGGGGTTATTGCTATTTTCTTTGCATTGAGGTATCTGCCTTCTTCAAATACTCCCCAGTCAAAGGCTATGACGAAGTCAGGGGGCTTTGATATCCTTGGGGCTATCCTTAGCTTCTCTGCATTATCTGTACTTCTCTATGTGATAAATGAAGGCAGTAAAAGGGGGTGGACATCTCCAACTGTCCTGATGTTTGCTGTTGCTTCAGTTTTGTTGTTTATTTGTTTTGTTCTATGGGAGAAGCAATGTGCCAACCCTTTGCTGGATACAGGAATGCTCAAGAGCGGAGGGTTTGTCTTTGCGCTTCTTGCAACCACCATGGCGTACATGCTTATTGCTGGAAATTCCTTTCTGCTTCCTTTTTTCCTTGAACTTGTCAAAGGGATAAATTCGGCACAAACAGGGATGGTTCTCCTAACATATTCGCTTATCTATGTTTTTGTGTCGCCCTATGCTGGCAAACTCTCAGATAGGACTAATCCAGTTAGGATGTGCGCGATTGCAATGCTTTCCGGGGCTGTCAATACGTTCGTCTTTGCATATACTATGAGATTAAGCGGTATTGTTCCGGTGATTGTCTTTCTTGGTTGGCTTGGTTTTTCATATGTTTTTTTTCTGTCGCCTATCAACAGCCTGGTTATGGGGCTTGCTCCGAAGGGAAAAGAAGGTGCTGCCTCAGGTTTACTCAATACCGCAATCAATCTGAGTATGGTTTTTGGTGTTGCGGTGTTTGAGCTGATATTTTCTCAATCTCTGAGCGGTAGTGCCCAGGGAGGGATAAATCTGAATGATTTGCGGGGTTCCCAAGTGCTCCTCTATAGAGGATTCAGTTATTCCTATGTTGCTGGAGGGCTAATGTGTCTTGCCGCCATGGCCTTTTCCATTATGGTGAAACAAAGGCCCCGCAATAATAAAATAATAACTTTATGATTGGAGTGTAACCTTATGACAGTTGCTGCATCATTCCAAACAACACCGCCCACGCCTTATATGTGGTCATTGGTACCTGGAACTGACAATATCTTTATCTATCCATTGATTCGAAAATCCTCAGTTCTCTGCTCCAATGCTTACATAATAAAATCTCCTTTATTCTTTATCGTGATTGACCCTGGCTCTGACCCGGAGCAGATAGAAGATATCCGTCGTGCCATCATGGCGCAGCGAGGAGAACAGCCTATTCCTGTCTTTATCTTTCTAACGCATTGTCACATCGACCATTTTTTAGCAGTTGACCTTCTCATGGATCAGACATTCAATGGTGAGATTATATGTCACCCTATCGCTGCGGATGCTATCGAGACGATGAATAGAGATATTACCTTGGCAAACATGAA